>WBZS01000190.1_pt1 | contig 109098 bp, 91 predicted proteins | sample 5204201 | NCBI WGS metagenome assembly WBZS01 (sample SAMN12344357, study PRJNA552823) | activated sludge metagenome | biome: Activated sludge suspended growth; feature: Nitrification reactor; material: Wastewater; isolation source: activated sludge from nitrification reactor of wastewater... | reverse complement strand
GAAGTTAAGCCTTCTAGCGCCAATGGTACTGCACCCTAGTCAGTGTGGGAGAGTAGGACACCGCCGAACACAATTTGCAACCGTGCCCCCGGACTTCTCAGTCCGGGGGCACGGTTGTTTCCGCATGGCGTACTGTCCCGACCATGTCCGATGCTGCTGCCCCGTCCGCTCGGTTCGAGGAGGCAGCGCTCGGCGGCTCTGGTGGAGCGTCGACGCTCGAGCTGTTCTTCGACCTCGTCTTCGTCTTCTTCGTGACCCAGTTGACCCACGCGTTCGTCCACGAGCCGTCGTGGGCGAACGCCGGCCGAATCACCGTCTTGTTCCTGTTGACGTGGTGGATGTATTCGGGCTTCGTCTGGCTGACCAACGAGGTGGCCCCGTCCACCAGCTTCCGGCGGACCGTGTTGCTTGCCGCGATGTTCGGGTTCTTCGCACTGGCGCTCGCCGTACCGGAGGCTGTCCGAGGGGATACGAGGGTCTTCGGCTTCGCCTTTCTGGGCGTGACGGTCATCCACGCGGTGCTCTTCCAACTTCTCGGCGGACCTCGGGCCAGTGCCGCTATTCGCCGTGTCGGGCCGGTCAACCTCGGCACGGCGATGCTTGTCGCGGGTATCGGCTTCGCGCCGCCGACGTGGCGCTACGGATTGCTGTTGGGCGCCATAGCCTTTCAGGCGGCGGTCCCACTGCTTACCGCCTCGCGCGGGTTCTCGATCCGCCCGGCGCACTACTGCGAGCGCCACGGCCTGGTGTTGATCATCGCGATCGGTGAGTCCGTGATCAGCGTTGGGGCCGGTCTCTCCGGGCACCGGCTCGACGCGCCATTGTTCGCCCTCGTCGCTCTCGGACTCACTCTCGCGTACGTCCTGTGGTGGTCGTACTTCGGCGTCGACGACGAGCGGGGCGAGCACCGTCTGGGCCAATTCGCCGACGATGCGCGGCGGTCGCGGACCGCTCTGTTCGCCTATGGGTACGCGTATGTGCCGATGCTGATGGGAGTCGTCTTCACCGCCGCCGGGTTGACGATGACCATCGCGCAGGCCGATCGGCACACCTCCTGGACACAGGCGCTGTCCCTGTCAGGTGGTGTCGGCCTGTACTTCCTCGGGTTGGCCCTCTTCCGGGCGGTACTCGGAATTCCACGGCCGTGGATGAGGCTGGCCGCGGCCGGGGCCGGCGTCGCCACTTTCCCGCTCGGCGTCGCCGGTGCCGTGTGGATTCAGCTGGTGACGCTGATCGGCGTCACCTACACACTGGTCATCCTGGATGACGTGCAGGTACTGCGCGGCGGTGAGCACGGTACGTATCTTTGAAACCGCTGCGGCTCAGGCATGCGCCGGCGACGGAAGGACGGCGACGGGCACAGACAGCACGCGGAGCATCTTCGCGGCCGTCGAGCCGAGGAAGATCCGCTGGGGAGCGGCCAGGCGACTCGATCCGACCAGGAGGATGTCGCCGTCGCGCCAGTCGAGTCTCTCCACCGCGTCCTCGACGGTATGTCCGTGGGCGATGGATATGGTCACCTCGAGTTCGGCCGGCAGGCGGTCGCGCGCCGTGTGCAGGACGCCCTCGGCATGCGCGAGTGCGCGTTCACCGGCGTCGGTCCCGCTACCCGACGGGAGCTGGTCGAGCGCGACGAGCGAGATGAGGCGCAGCGGCACCTGGGCCCGTCGCGCGGCGGCGATGGCAAGGTCGAGAAGCCCGGTGGCTCCTGGGCGCGAGCCGATTGCGCAGGTGATCTGGCTCGTTCGCCGGACCGGGGAGTTGCGGATCCCGCGGGGCGCCAGTACGACCGGGAGCGGCGACGCCCGCAGCAGGTCGTTGACCACACTGCCCAGGGAATGGCTGCCGACCATGCCGCCGCCGGATCCACCGACCACGATGGCGACCGCCCCGACGCGCGTCGCCTCGGCGATGATCCCCGATGGGATGGAGTCGTGGAACGCCACGTGCGCTTGCGCGTCGATGTCGCCGACCAGTGCGCGTGCCTCGTCGAGCCAGTCGGTGGCCTGGTCGCGCACGACCTCGGCCAGGGCGGTGTCGGTGGGGTCGCCGGGTGCGACGAGTCCGATGTCGAGCTGGGCGCCGATCGATCGCGCCAGTCGTCCGGCCAGGGCGACCGCGTCTGCGCCGCCGTCGTTGGCCAGGTATGCGACGAAGATTCTCATGTGTCTAAGCTAGCCGTTGTGCGTCTGGTCGTAGCGGAATGTCAGGTCGATTATGCGGGCCGCTTGACGGCCCACCTCCCGATGGCTCGTCGGCTGCTGCTGATCAAATCCGACGGGTCGGTGAGCGTCCACGCCGACGACCGCGCCTACAAGCCGCTGAATTGGATGAGCCCGCCGTGCTGGCTCGCCGAGGAGGAGGTGCCCGCAGACTCGGCTGCCGCTGCCGTGTGGGTGGTGACCAACAAGGGCGGGGAGCAACTCCGCATCACCATCGCCGAGATCGAGCACGATTCCAGCCACGAGTTGGGCGTCGACCCGGGGCTGGTGAAGGACGGGGTGGAGGCACACCTTCAAGAATTGCTCGCCGAGCACGTCGAGACCCTTGGTGCCGGCTACACGCTGGTCCGACGGGAGTACCCGACCGCGATCGGACCGGTGGACCTCCTGTGCCGCGATGCCGATGGTGCGACGGTGGCCGTGGAGATCAAACGCCGGGGCGAGATCGACGGCGTGGAGCAGCTGACCCGCTACCTGGAACTACTGAACCGCGACGCCAGTATCGCGCCGGTCCACGGCGTCTTTGCGGCGCAACAGATCAAACCGCAGGCGCGCACACTGGCGACGGACCGCGGCATCCGGTGCCTGGTCCTCGACTACGACGAGTTGCGCGGGATGGAGAGTACCGAGTTCCGGTTGTTCTGAACGCGGTTGCGGTCAGGCCCGGCCGGGGCCGGTGCGGCCCCGCACGGCGATGGGGCCGGTCGTCGCCGCACTCGGCCCGGTATGGGCCTCGCGCGTCGGGGTGACCGCGCCGCGCGCCGGTGCGGTGGGGGTGACTGCACCGCTGCTCGTCGCCCGTGTCTCAAGGGCAGCCTGGTCGTCGTCGTCGGAGGCATCGGCGATCTCGTCGAGCTCGCCCGCCGAGACCTCCGGCGCCTGGGCGAGGTGATCGGCCAGCGCGGCCAGTCGGTCCAGCACGGAGCGATGGGCCTCGCGGGTTTGGGCTACGACCGCGCGGGCGCGCTGCAGCCGCTCGGTGGCCACCTCCTGGGCGGCCCGACGGGTCTGTGCGGCTGCGGCGTCGGCTTCGCTGGTCACCCGTTTGGCATCGGCGGCGGCGTCGGCGCTGATCTTCTTGGCGTCGGCGTTTGCGGTCTCCACGGTCTTGGTCGCTTCAGTGCGCGCCGCATCGACCACCGTCGTAGCCTGGGCCCGGGCATCGGCGGTGAGTTTGGCGGCCTCGGCCTTGGCGGTGTCGACGATCTTGGTGGCCTCCGTAGCCGCGTTGCTCGTGGCGCGGTCGGCTCGGGACTTGGCCGCGTTGGCGACCTTCTCCGCTTCGGTCTTGGCCGCCGTGGCCAACTTGTCGGCCTCGGCTTTCGCGGCCGAGAGCAGTGCGGTTCGCCTCGCTTTGGCGGTGCGCTCGTCGTGTTCGAGTCGTTCGGTGCGGTCGGCCAGGTCCTTGGTGGCCTTTGCCTGCGCTGCCGTTGCCGCCTCAGTGGCCGCGGTCACCTCCTGCAGGGTGACCGACCTCAACTCGTCGGCCTCGGCCTGGGCGGTCGCGCGGATCTCCGAGGCCTCGTCGGAGGCGAGTTGCAACATGCGCGACAACCGTTCGCTCATCCCGGCGGCCGACGTGGGCGGTACCGCCAACTTGTCGACGTCGCGACGCAGACGCTCGATCTCTTCGCGCGCATGCTCGAGGTGGACGGTCAACTCGTGGGCGTGCACCACCGCGGAATCACGGTCGGTGGCGACCAGATGCAGATCGGAGTTGAGCCGCAACAGATGTTGGTCGACGATGTCGCGGTCGTAGCCGCGGCGGCTGAGGGGGAACTGCGGCGGGCGCTCGGCGGAATCGGCCATGCTATGAGTCTAGTGCGCGGCGGGGCTCGCCCCGTGCGGCTCTGCTGCGGCCGGTTCGACGAGCTCGAGCAGCACCCCGCCGGCGTCGCGGGGGTGGACGAAATTGATGCGCGAATCGGCGGTGCCGCGCCGGGCCTGCGGATAGAGGACCCGCAAGCCCGCGGCGGTCAGCCGGGCCGTCACCGCGTCGACGTCGGTCACCCGCACGGCGAGCTGTTGCAGGCCGGGGCCGTTGCGGTCGAGGAACTTCGCGATCGTCGACTCCTCGGTCAGCGGGGCGAGGAGTTGGATGACCGCACCGGTCCCACCCGCCGGCCCCACCATCGCTTCCCGCACACCCTGCTCGGTGTTGACCTCCTCGTGCAGGGTGGTGAAGCCCAGATGTTCGGCGTACCACGCCTTCGCCGCGTCGAGGTCGGGCACGGCGACGCCGACGTGGTCGACGCCGACGACGAGGTCGGTGATGAGGGCGGTGGGGGAGGTGCTCATCGCCTAACGGTAGCGTTGTGGCAGTGCGATCCGCGAAGCCGGGTTGCAGAAGATCGTCATGTACAGGAGCATTCGCATGTCCAATCAGGAGTCAGATTCCACCGTCATCGTCGCCGGCGCGCGCACCCCGTTCGGCCGGTTGTTGGGGTCGCTGAAGGATTTCAGCGCAGTCGACCTGGGTGCCATCGCGATCAAGGGAGCGCTCGACCGCGCCGGTGTGCCGGCGTCGGCGGTGGACTACGTGATCATGGGCCAGGTGTTGACCGCCGGTGCCGGCCAGATGCCGGCCCGGCAGACCGCGGTCAAAGCGGGCATCGGGTGGGATGTCCCGGCGCTGACCATCAACAAGATGTGCCTGTCGGGCATTGATGCGATCGCCCTGGCCGATCAGCTGATCCGCGCCGGCGAGTTCGACTGCGTCGTCGCCGGGGGCCAGGAATCCATGACGAAGGCGCCACACCTGTTGCCGGGAAGCCGTAGCGGGTTCAAGTACGGGCCGACCGAGCTGGTCGACCACATGGCCTTCGACGGCCTGCACGACGCCTTCACCGACCAGGCCATGGGGGCGCTCACCGAGGGATACAACGACACCGACGGCTTCACCCGTGAGCAGCAGGACGAGTTCGCCGCCCGCAGCCATCGCCTCGCCGCTGCGGCCGCGGGCTCCGGTGTCTTTGCCGAGGAGATCGTTCCGGTACCCATTCCGCAGCGCAAGGGTGACCCCGTCGACTTCAGCGTCGATGAAGGGGTTCGCGCGGAGGCGACGGCGGAGAGCCTCGGCGCGCTGCGCGCGGCATTCCGCAAAGGGGGATCCATCACGGCCGGCAATGCGTCGCAGATCTCGGACGGAGCGTGTGCGGTGGTCGTGATGAGCAAGGCCAAGGCGACCGAGCTCGGTGTGGATTGGCTCGCCGAGATCGGGCCGCACGGTGTCGTGGCCGGTCCGGACTCGACCCTGCAGGAGCAACCGGCCAACGCCATCGCCAAGGCGTGCGCGCGGGCGGGGATCGCACCCTCGGACCTCGACGTCGTGGAGATCAACGAGGCATTCGCTGCGGTCGGCCTGGCGTCGACGCGGTCGTTGGGCATCGACCCGGACAAGGTCAACGTCAATGGCGGGGCGATCGCTCTGGGTCACCCGATTGGCACCTCCGGCGCCCGCATCACCCTGCACCTGGCATTGGAGCTCAAGCGCCGCGGCGGCGGCGTCGGCGCGGCAGCGCTGTGCGGTGCCGGTGGTCAGGGCGATGCACTCATCATCACCGTCCCCAAGGCTTGAGGAGCAACCATGACGTCGATCTTCGACCTGTCCACCCCGGCCAAGCGATTCCGGTTCGTTGCCGTTGCCGAGGCGATCACCTGGGCGGCACTGCTCATCGCGATGTATTTCAAGTGGGTGCTGGGCCACGATTCGGCCGTGCGGATCCCGGGCATGGTGCACGGGGTCGTCTTCTTGGCGTTCGTCGTGCTGGCCTTCCTCACCGCCCGCGCGCTCAAGTGGAACCTCGTCGTCCTCGGCTTGGCGCTGGTCTCCTCGTTGCCGCCGTTCGGAACACTGGTCTTCGAGTGGTGGGCCGGCCGTGCCGGGCACCTGGCGGAGCTGTCGGCGGATGCGGGTGCGGCCGGTTCCGGCGACACCGCGCGCGAGCATGACAAACTAGACGTGTGACCAGACCAGACAATCGTCGACAGGCGGCGGCGCGCCAGCAGCAGGCCGCCGCGGCCATGTCCGGCGCGGTGGACCTTTCCGGTATCAGGGATCGGGCGGACGCCCAACGCTCCGGACCGGCCGCACCGCAGCAGGACCCCGACGGGCAATCCGCGCCGACGGCCTCCTCGGACGGGGTGATCGACGTCACCGAGGACACCTTCGAGGCCGAGGTCATCACCCGCTCGACGCGCCAACTCGTCGTCGTCGACCTGTGGGCAACGTGGTGCGAGCCGTGCAAGCAGCTGTCACCGGTGTTGGAGTCGATGGCCGCGCAGGCCGACGGGCGCTGGGTGCTCGCCAAGGTCGACGTCGACGCGAATCCGCGGATCGCTCAGGCATTCCGCGCGCAATCGATCCCGATGGTCGTGGCGCTGGCCCACGGGCAGCCGGTTTCGGTGTTTGCCGGGGTCAAGCCGCGCGGGGAGATCCAGGCGTGGCTCGACGAGGTCTTCACCCAGGTCGGCTCCGCCTACCCGGACCTCCCGGCAGCGCCGCCGCCGGCTGAGGAGCCGGTCGATCCGCGGATGCAGGCGGCCGAGGACAAGCTCGACGCCGGCGACATCGACGGTGCGCTGGCCGACTACCGCGTGATCGCCGAGGCCGAGCCGAACAATGTCGAGGCGGCATCCCTGGTGCGCAACCTCACCTTCGTGTCCAGGGCGTCGAAACACCCAGCGTCGATCGTCGGCGGTGCGGAGGCCGCAGACGTCGACGCCCAGTTGGCGGCCGCCGATGTGGAACTGCTCGAGCAGCAGCCCGAGAAGGCCTTCGACCGCCTCGTCGAGCTCGTCCGGGCCACCGCCGACGACGACCGGGCGCGCGCGCGGGCGAGGTTGCTGGAGTTGTTCGAGCTCTACGAGCCGAACGAGCCTGTGGTCATGGCCGCTCGCCGGAAGCTGGCGTCCGCGCTCTTCTGACGTCGAGTGGGCACCCCACCTCCGTCGAGTGGGCACCCCAACCCCGTCGAGTGGGCACCCCAACCCCGTCGAGTGGGCGGTCAAAACCCGCCTCGAGTGGGCACCCGACTCGTCGAAGCGGCGTGAAGTAGTCCGCACCGGTAGTCGCCATATTTGGTGTGAGGCATCATTCATCGACGCAAGGCCTACCTCGCCGATGACTTACATCGTGGTCAGGTACCCGGAGGCGGTGGTGCGCAAGCGGGCAGTCGCAGCTGTACGGCGCGAACACGCCGCACGAGGAGATCCGGCCGTCGGCACCGCCCACTCGACGGGGTTGGGGTGCCCACTCGACGGGGTTGGGGTGCCCACTCGACGGGGGTGGGGTGCCCACTCGACGGGAAGGCGGTTCAGAGGAGTTCCAGCCAGATGGTCGTGTCCGGGCCCAACGCCAGCGCGATCGACGTCGCCCGCCCTTGCCACGGCATCGCAGCGGACTCGTACACCACACCGACCCGGGACGAAGGGGCGGGAGGGCCACCGTAGCGCTCGTCGTCGCTGTCGAGGATGACCCGCCAGCGGCCCGGCGCGGGCATCCCGACCCGGAACTCGGCGTAGGGCGCTTGGGCCACGCTGAACAGGCAGACGATCGTCGACGCTTCTGCGTGTCGGCAGAAGCCGAAGACTGCCGAGGAGGCGTCGCCGACGGAGAGCCACTCATAGCCGGTCGACGACGTGTCGCGGGCGTGGAGGGCCCGATGAGTCCTGGTCAGTGCGTTGAGGTCGGTGACGAGTCGCGCGATGCCGCGGTGCAGTGCCGCTTCGGCTCCGCCCGATTCGTCGAGCTCGTGCCAGTCGACGCCGCGGTCGTCGGCCCATTCCGCGGTCTGGCCGAATTCCTGGCCCATGAACAGCAGCGGCTTGCCCGGGTGGCACCACTGGTAGGCGAGGAACAGGCGCACGGCGCGGGCCTTGGCATCGGCGTCGCCGGGCATGCGGGTCCACAGCGTGCCCTTCTCGTGCACGACCTCGTCGTGGGACAGGGGCAGTACGAAGTGCTCGTGGAACGCGTACATCAGCGAAAAGGTGATCTCGTGGTGGTGAAACGTGCGGTCGGCCGCATCGCGGGAAAGGAAGCCCAGCGTGTCGTGCATCCATCCCATGTTCCATTTGAGCGAGAACCCCAAGCCGCCGGCATCGGTGCCGCGGGTCACACCGGGCCAGGACGTGGACTCCTCGGCGATGGTCAGCACGCCGGGCCGGCCGTCGTGTACCGCGTCGTTGAGCTCGCGAAGGAATGCGACCGCTTCCAGATTCTCCAGGCCGCCGTGGATGTTGGGCGTCCAATGCCCCGGCGCCCGCGAATAGTCCAGGTAGAGCATCGACGCCACCGCGTCGACGCGCAGCCCGTCGAGGTGGAACTCGTCTATCCAATAGAGCGCATTGGCAATCAGGAATCCGGCCACTTCGCGACGGCCGTAGTCGAAGACCAGCGTTCCCCAATCGGGATGGTCGCCGCGCTGCGGGTCGGGGTGCTCATAGGTCGGCGAGCCGTCGAATCGGGCCAGGGCCCAGGCATCGCGCGGAAAGTGCGCGGGCACCCAGTCGACCAGCACCCCGATCCCGCGCCGGTGCAGGGAATCGACGAAGAACCGAAAGTCGTCGGGTGAGCCCAGACGCGCGGTCGGCGCGTAGTAGGAGGTGACCTGGTACCCCCACGAGCCGCCATAGGGGTGTTCGGCGACGGGGAGGAGTTCGACGTGGGTGAAGCCCAGTCGCTCGATGTGGTCGGCGAGTTCGACGGCCAGTTCGCGGTAGCCGAGCCCGGGTCGCCAAGAGCCCAGGTGTACTTCATAGATGCTCAACGGCTCGGTCAAGGGATCGGTCGCGCCGCGCCGTGCCAGCCAATCCTCGTCATCCCAGCGGTGGGTGCCGGCACCGGTGATCACCGACGCGGTCGCCGGCGGGGCCTGCGCGGCGCGGGCCATCGGATCGGCCTTGTCGACGACGACGCCGTCGGCGCCGTGGATGCGGAACTTGTACAGTTCGCCGGCGCGCACCTGCGGCAGAAAGACCTCCCACACCCCGCTGGCGGCTAGGCGGCGCATCGGGGCCAGCCGGCCCTCCCAGCCCTCGAAGTCGCCGACGACGGTGGCCCCGCGGGCATGCGGCGCCCACACGGTGAAGGAGACGCCCGCAACCGGCCCGGACGGGGTCGGCAGGGTCATCGGCCGCGCGCCCATAACCTCCCACAGCCGACGGTGGCGGCCAAGCTCGACGAGGCTCAGGTCTGCGGTCGCCACGGTGGGCGGGAACCGGTACGGGTCGGCCACGGTGAACTCCCGATCGGGGTCGGTGTAGCGCACGCGCAGCCGGTAGTCGGGGATCGGGGCGGCCCGGGGCCAGTCGATTGCACCCACCCACAGGCCGTTGACCTGTTCGGCCAACGGATGTTCGGAGTCGCCGATGAGGGCGGTGACTCCGCTGCTCTGCGGCCGCAGCACCCGGATCGCCAGCGCGTCGTCGGCGATCCGGTGGGCACCGAGCACCGAATGCGGATCGGTATGGGCGTGCGCGGCCAGCGCGGCGAGGTCGGCGGCGCAGAGTCGCGGGTCGTGCGCCGCCGGGTTCATGCCGTCAGCCTGTCGAGCGCGGCCATGACGGTCGCGCGGTCGGTGGTCCGCCAAAACGGCGGGAGGGAGGCGACCAGGTAGTTGCCGTAGCGGGCGGTGGCCAGTCGGGAGTCGAGGACGGCCACGACGCCCCGGTCCGAGGTGGACCGCAGCAGCCGACCCGCGCCCTGCGCCAGCAGGAGCGCGGCATGGTTGGCCGAGACACCCATGAACCCGTTGCCGCCGGCGGCCTCGATCGCCCGCGCACGGGCGCTGGCCAGTGGGTCGTCGGGTCGCGGGAAGGGGATGCGGTCGATGACGACCAGCGACAGGGAGTCGCCAGGAACGTCGACTCCCTGCCACAACGACAGCGTGCCGAACAGGCAGGTTTGCGGCTCCTCGGCGAAGCGGCGGACCAGCGCCGAGGTCGAGTCCTCGCCCTGGCACAGGATGGTGTGGTCGGTGCGCTCGCGCATCGCCTCGGCGGCCTCGCGCGCCGCGCGCATGGAAGAGAAGAGGCCCAGTGTGCGGCCCCGGGCGGAGGCAAGGAGGCCGCCGAGCTCGGTGAGAACCTCGTCGGACAGGGCGCCGCGGCCCGGTGGCGGGAGGTGCTTGGCGATGTAGAGGATCGCCGAGCGCGGATAGTCGAAGGGTGAGCCGGCGTCGAGCCCGCGCCAGCGCACAGTCGGATCGTCGGCCGGGACCGCCTTGCCGGTGGCGGTCACGTCACCGACGGGGGTGACGCCGACGGGGACATCGCCGGCCGCTTCCACACGCGATTGGTTTCCGGCGACCGGCAGGCCCCACGTCGTCGCCAGGGCGTCGAAGGACCCGCCGACGACCAGGGTGGCCGACGTCAGCACCACCGTCGCGTTGGCGAACAGTGATGCCCGCAGCAATCCGCCCACCGATAGCGGAGCGATGCGCAATACGCGGCGGGTGCCGGACTTGAGTTGCTCCTCGGCGAGCCAGACGACGTCGCGGCGCTTGGCCGGGTCGGGCTCGTCGAAGGCGGTCAGCACGCGCACCGCAGCGTCGTGCAATTCCTCGAGTGAGGTCAGCGCCGCCGACCGGGCGGCGGCCGCGGTGCCGTCGGCGTCCCCCGAGGCGCGGACCGGTCCGATCGCGCTGCGCGCGCGCCACAGCCGATCGCGCAACCCGGCGACGGCGGAATCCCAGCCGGCGGGCAGTGCGGTGAGCAGCCGGGGGGCCGCGTCGTCGAGCAGCGATCCGAGCAGCTCTCCGCCGCCGACCAGGTCGTCCACCAACTCCTCGTCGATCAGTTTGGCCGCGCGGCGAGCGGCCAGCGCCACCGATGCCGCGGACAACTCGTCGGTCGCCACAGACGTGATGCGGTCGGCGAGTTCGTGAGCCTCGTCGATGATCACGACGTCGTGCTCGGGCAGGATCGTCGCCGGGGACAGCGCATCGATCGCAAGCATCGCGTGATTGGTGACCACCACGTCCGACTTCGCGGCGCGGGCGCGGGCATGCTCGGCAAAGCAGTCCTGGGCGAAACTGCAGTTTGCCGCGCCGAGACACTCGCGCGCGGCAACGCTGACCTGGCGCCAGGAGCGGTCGGCGACACCGGGGCTCAGGTCGTCGCGATCACCGGTCTCGGTGTCGGAGGCCCATTCGCGCAATCGGGTCACTTCGCGCCCGGTGCGCGAGGACTCGAAGGGGTCGAAGAGCTCCGCGTCCGGCTCGTCGGCGACGCCGCCCTGGATCTTGTTGAGACACAGGTAGTTCGAGCGCCCCTTAAGAATGGCGAAGGTGGGTTCGCCGCCCAGCGGGGCGACCAGGGCCGCGGCCAACCGGGGCAGGTCGCGCTCGACGAGCTGGCGTTGCAGCGCGATCGTGGCCGTCGACACGACCACGGTGCGACCCGATTCGGAGGCATGGGCGATCGCGGGTACGAGATAGGCCAGCGACTTGCCCGTGCCGGTGCCGGCCTGCACGGCGAGGTGCTCGCCCGTATCGATGGCGTGGGCGACCGCGTTCGCCATCCGGACCTGTCCGTCGCGGGTGGAGCCACCGAGTGCACTGACGGCGACGGCGAGCAGGTCGGTGGTGGTGGTCGCCGTCTCAGAAGGCATATCGGGTGGGAATCGCAGGTTCGCCGTGAGACAGCCCGAGGCCCTCCCACGGAAGGGTGACGAGGGCCCGCCGCAGGTGGTCGCGCGCATCGTGCAGCGACCCGAGGCCGGCGACGACCTCGCCGCCGCGGACCAGCGGGGTCTGCAGGAGGGTCGCCGAATGGCCGTCGGCGGTGACGGGTCCGCCCGATCCGGCCGGGTAGAGCACCTCCTCGGTCACGGTGCCCGTCGGTCGAGCGATGCGTGCCGCGGCTTTCGCGCCGCCGTGGGATTCCTTGTGGCTCGACCGCTTGGCGACCGGGATGCCGTCGATCTCGACGAGCTTGTAGACCATCCCCGCGGTGGGTGCGCCGCTGCCGGTGACCAGTGTCGTGCCGACGCCGTAGAGGTCTACGGGCTCGGCGCGCAACGAGGCGATCGCATACTCGTCGAGGTCGCCGGAGACGACGATCTTGGTGGTGCGGGCGCCGAGAGCGTCGAGTTGCTCGCGGACCTGGCGCGCGAGGATGCCCAGGTCGCCGGAGTCGATGCGCACCGCCCCCAGCTCCGGGCCGGCCGCCTCGATCGCGTGGGCGACGCCGCGGGTGATGTCGTAGGTATCGACGAGCAGCGTGGTCCCCGTGCCGAGTCTCTCGACCTGCGCACGGAAGGCGGCGAGCTCGTCGGGGCCGTTCGAATCGGTGAACAGCAGGGTGAAGGCGTGTGCGGCGGTGCCCGCGCTGGGCACGCCGTAGCTGCGCGCGGCTTCGAGGTTCGACGTCGCCGTCACGCCCGCGAGGTAGGCCGCTCGGGCGCAGGCGACTGCGGCGCGCTCGTGGGTGCGCCGAGAGCCCATCTCGATGATGGGCCGCGACCCGGCGGCGGAGACCATGCGCGCCGCGGCCGAGGCGATGGCGCTGTCGTGGTTGAGGATGGACAGGATCAGCGTCTCGAGGACGACGGCGTCGGCAAAGGGGGCGCGCACCGTGAGGACCGGGGAACCGGGGAAGTACAACTCGCCCTCGCGGTAGCCGTCGATATCGCCGGTGAAGCGGTAGTCGGCGAGCCAGGCGAGGGTCTCGTCGTCGAGGAAGCCCGACACCGCGGCCAGCTCGCCGTCGCCGAAGCGAAAGTCCGCGAGGGCGTCGAGGAGCCGCCCGGTCCCGCCGACCACGCCGTAGCGACGGCCGTCGGGCAGTCGGCGCGCAAACACCTCGAACACGCAGCTACGAGCCGCTGCGGGATGTGTCCGCGCCGCCGAGATCATCGTCAGTTCGTAGTGATCGGTGAGCAGGGCTGTGCTTGGGCGGGTCACTCTCGTTACCCTAGTCCCATGTCCCCTGAGACAGTCGGCAGCGCCGCCGCGCCGACAGGTGCCGCCGTCGCGGAGCCGGAGACCACCCTCGCGGAGCCGGAGACCACCGTCGACGAGAGTGTCGACCGGCCGTGGGTGTCTGTTGTCTGGGACGACCCGGTCAACCTGATGCCGTATGTGACCTATGTGTTCCAGAAGCTGTTCGGGTACACCCGGGCCAAGGCGCACGAGTTGATGATGCAGGTCCATACCGAGGGCAAAGCGGTGGTGTCGTCGGGGTCGCGCGACAAGATGGAGGCCGACGTGCGGCGGCTGCACACCGCCGGGCTCTGGGCCACCATGCAGCGGGACTCATGACGCGCCGCCACCTGTCGGGCTGGAGGCGACGCGGGGCCGGTGAGGCGGCCACCTACACCGCGCAGTGCACCGCCCACGAATCGGAGCTGCTGCGGTCGATCGTGTCGTCGATGTGCGAGTTGCTCGCCGAGCGTGCCGGCTCCGCGCCCACCGATGACCTCGCGGAGATCACCGGGATCCGCACGGGACATTCCTCGACGCCGCAGGATGCGACACTCGGGCGCTTGCTCCCCGACTTCCACCGGCCCGACCAAGACGAGCAACTCGGGTGCGACGCGGTCAACGGCGATCTCAACGGTGCTCTGCGCAGCGTCAACGAGCCGCTGATCATCGACGACAAGCTGGCAGCGGCACAGTGCCTGCTCGACACCGTGCCGGTCGGCGGGGGCGAGATCACCTTGAGCGCCGCCCAGGCCGATCAGTGGCTCACCGCTATCAACGATGTGCGCCTGTCGCTGGGCGCGATGCTCGGGATCACCGAGGACACCCCCGAGGAACTCGACCCCGGCCATCCCCATGCTGCGCACCTGCACGTCTACCGGTGGCTCACCGAGCAGCAGTGGATCTTGGTCGAGGAGCTGTTGGGGTGACCGCCCCGGCCTCGGCTTCGGCCCCGACGCCGCCCGCCGCGCGCGTGGGGGATCGGATCACCGATGTGGCCGGGATCGCCGTCGGGCACCACACGCGGCTCGACGACACGGTCGTGGTCGGTACCGCCCAGCTGCCGGGCAGCGGGTGGGCGACGGGGACCACGGTCGTGACGGTGCCGCCGGGGACGGTGGCCGCGGTCGACGTGCGCGGCGGTGGGCCGGGGACCAGGGAGACGGATCTGCTCGATCCGGTGAACACGGTCCAAACCGCCCACGCCATCGTCTTGAGCGGGGGCAGCGCCTTCGGACTCGTCGCTGCCGACGGGGTGATGACCGGCTTGGAGGCGCGCGGCGTCGGGTTGCCGATGGACGGCTTGGGCCACGTCGTCCCGATCGTGGCCGGTGCGGTCATCTTCGATCTGCTGATCGGCGACTGGTCGGCCCGTCCCGACGCCTCCTTCGGCGCCGCGGCCCTGGCCGGCGCCGGAACAGATTTCGCCGTCGGCACGGTCGGTGCGGGCACCGGGGCGCGGGCCGGTGCGCTGAAGGGCGGTGTCGGGACCGCCGCCATCGTCCTGGACGAGGGGCCGGCGGCGGGGATCACCGTCGGCGCGTTGATCGTGGCCAATCCGGTCGGTGACGTCCTCGACCCGGCGACGGGTCTGCCGTGGGGGGCGGGGGAGGCCGACCTGTCTTACTTCGGCATGCAGTGCCCGGCCGAGGCGGAGCGGCTGGCCCTGGCGACGGCGAAGGCCAAGTCGACACCGCTGAACACGACGATCGGCGTCGTCGCCACCGACGCCGAACTGGACCAGGCATGCACCAAACGGGTCGCCATGGCCGCCCACGACGGGCTGGCGCGGGCCATCGTGCCGGCCCATTCCCCACTCGACGGCGACACGATCTTCGCGGTGGCCACCGGTGCCTGCCCCGGTGCGGCGCGCGACGCGGCGCGCGAGTTCACCCCGGTCGGAATGCATCGCGACGTCGCGATCGTCGCCCAGGTCGGCGCAGCGGCCGCGACGGTGACCCGGCGGGCGATCGTCAACGCGGTGCTGGCGGCCACCGGCGTCGCCGACATCCCCTCGCTGCGCGGACTCTTGCCGACGGCGTTGGTGCCCGAGCCTGGTTAACCCGGCCGCAAACGGGGCGTAAACTGGGATCTTCGTGTCGGCGAGGCGTCCGGCTCGTGGTTCTTCTCTAGTGAGCGAGGGCAGTCCGATCAGCATCGATCAACAGGCGCCGATCGGGATCTTCGATTCCGGCGTGGGCGGGCTTACCGTGGCGCGGGCGATCATCGACCAGTTGCCCGACGAGGACATCGTCTACATCGGCGACACGGCGAACGGCCCGTACGGCCCGCTCACGATTCCCGAGGTGCGGCGCCACGCGTTGGCGGTCGGCGACGAACTCGCCTCGCGGCGGGTCAAGGCGATCGTGATCGCGTGCAATACCGCTTCGGCCGCCGGGCTCCGCGACGCCCGGGAGCGCTACGCGCCGATCCCGGTGATCGAGGTGGTCCTGCCGGCGGTGCGCCGCGCGGTCGCGACGACCAGGTCGGGGCGAATCGGGGTGATCGGCACCGAAGCCACGATCTCCTCGCGCGCCTACGAGGACGCGTTCGCCGCCGCGCGCGACGCGCAGATCACGGCCGTGGCCTGCCCCAAGTTCGTCGACTTCGTCGAGCGCGGGATCACCAGCGGCCGCCAGATCCTCGGATTGGCGCAGGGGTACCTCGAGCCGCTGCAGGAGGCCGACGTCGACACCCTGGTCCTCGGGTGCACGCACTACCCGCTGCTCTCGGGTGTCGTGCAGCTGGCGATGGGTGACGGCGTGACGCTGGTGTCGAGCGCCGAGGAGACCGCGAAGGACGTGGTGCGCGTGTTGACCGAGCTCGACTTGCTGCACCCGCACTCCGATCGCGAGGCCCGCCGGGTCTTCACCACGACCGGCGACCCTGAATCGTTCGCCAGGCTGGCCAAGCGCTTCCTCGGACCCGCCGTCGGGCGGGTTGAGCACCTGTAGGCCGCGACGATGACGGATCGGTCCCAAGACGGGGATTCGACGGCAAGCGTCGTCGACGGCGTGGCAGAGTGGTCCCCATGCATCTGACAGTCCTTGGATGCTCGGGCAGCGTGAACGGCCCCGGGGCGGCGTGTTCGGGATACCTCGTGTCCGCGCCCGGTGAGCTGCCGGTGCTCATCGATTGCGGGCCCGGGGTCTTCGGCGAGCTGCAGGCCGTGGCCGACCCCAACGATGTCGCGGTGGTGCTCAGTCATTTGCACGCCGACCATTGCATGGACCTGCCGGCGATGCTCGTGTGGCGCCGCTGGGCCCCGGTGCCGGCGATCGGCCGCGCACCGTTGTGGGGGCCGACCGGCACCGCCGCGCGGATCGGCGCCGGGTCGTCGGAGTTCCCCGGCGAGGTCGACGACATCAGCGACACATTCGCGGTCTCCGAATGGATCGAGGGGACACCGGTCACGCTGCGCGGGCTGACCTTCGACGCCCGTCGGATGGATCATCCGCCGGAGACTTTCGGTGTGCGCGTCACCGGTCCGGGCGGCGAGGTCCTCGCCTACAGCGGCGATACGGCGCCGTGCGACCAGCTCATCGACCTGGCGCGCGGCGCGGACGTGTTCCTGTGCGAGGCGTCGTGGACCCACGACCCGGCCAACCGCCCACCCCATCTGCACATGTCCGGGCGTGAGGCGGGCGAGGCCGCGGCAGCCGCCGGCGTCGGGGTGCTCGCGATCACCCACATCCCACCGTGGACGTCGACGGCCGACGTGTTGGCGGAGGCGCGCTCGGCCTTCTCCGGTCACATCGAGTTGGTCCAGCAGGGCCAGGAACTCGACGTCGCGGCGGTTGCCTCGCGCGCGGGAGCACCCCGCCACTAGAGTCGAGTGTGTGACGACACGTGCAGACGGCCGCGCCGATGACGAGCTCCGGCCCATCAAGTTCACCCGCGGGTTCACCACCCATCCGGCCGGCTCGGTACTCGTCGAGTTCGGGCAGACCCGGGTGCTGTGTACCGCGAGCGTGACCGACGGCGTCCCCGGCTGGCGGCGCGGCTCGGGCAAGGGATGGCTGACCGCCGAGTACGCGATGCTCCCGGCGGCCACCCACGAGCGCAGTTCGCGCGAATCGGTGAAGGGACGCGTCGGCGGTCGCACCCACGAGATCAGCAGGTTGGTCGGGCGTTCCCTGAGGGCGTGTATCGATCTCGCCGCCATCGGCGAGAACACCATCGCGATCGACTGCGACGTCCTGCAGGCCGACGGGGGCACCCGTACCGCAGCGATCACGGGCGCCTACGTGGCGCTCGCCGACGCCGTCACCTACCTGCGCGCCGGAGGCAGACTCGCCGACCCTCAGCCGCTGTCGTGCGCGATCGCCGCGGTGAGCGTCGGCATCGTCGACGGCCGGGTACGCCTGGACTTGCCGTATGAGGAGGACTCGCGCGCCGAGGTCGACATGAACGTCGTGGCCACCGATGCCGGGACGCTCGTCGAGGTTCAGGGCACCGCCGAGGGTGCGACCTTCTCGAGGGTCACCCTGGACAAGCTGATCGATCTTGCGCAGGCGGGTGCCGAGGAACTGTTCACGGCGCAGCGAGAGGTCCTCGCCGAGGACTATCCGGGCATTCTGCCGTCCTGATGGCGCGGCTGCTGTTGGCGAGCCGAAACGCCAAGAAGCTCGCCGAGCTCCGCCGCGTCGTCGAAGCGGCGGGCCTGGGCGACCTTGAGGTCATCGGGCTCGACGACGTGCCGGCATTCCCCGAAGAGCCCGAGACGGGTGCCACCTTCGAGGAGAACGCGCTGATCAAGGCCCGGTCCGGCGCGCGTGCCACCGGGCTCGCGTGTGTCGCCGACGACTCGGGGTTGGCGGTCGACGCGCTCAACGCAATGCCCGGCGTGCTCTCGGCGCGGTGGTCGGGGCGACACGGTGACGACGCGGCGAACAACGCGCTGCTGCTGGGGCAGCTCGGCGACGTACCCGTCGAACGTCGAGGCGCGGCCTTCGTCTCTGCGTGTGCACTGGTCACCCCCGCGGGCGAGGAGACCGTGTGGGAGGAGACTGTGGTGCGCGGCGAGTGGCGCGGGCGCATCGTGCTCGAGGCGCGCGGGGGCCAGGGTTTCGGCTACGACCCGCTGTTCGTACCCGACGACGAGTCCGCGGCTGGGCGCACCTCGGCCGAGTTGGCGCCGGGGGAGAAGGACGCCCTCAGCCACCGCGGCAAGGCGCTGGCACAACTGATCCCGGCGCTGCGCGCACTGGGCTGATCTCCTTAGCGCTGCGCGCACCGGGCTGACGCCCCGGGGCGAATCAGAGGCCGAACTGCTGCTTCACGTCGCGGGTGCGGATGTGCTCGACGTAGAAGGACAGGAACGGGATCGTGCCTGCGAGCGCGGTCGCCAGCGTCTTGCCCAACCCCCATCGTGCCTTGATGGCGAGGTCGACGCAGAAGATCAGGTACACGAAGTACACCCACCCGTGTACGACGCCGACCCAGCCGTAGCCCTTGACGTCGAACCCGTACTTGGCGATCATCTCGCCGACCAGGAACAGCAGCCAGATGCCGGTGATCCAGGCCAGGGTCCGGTAGCGCACCAGCGCGCCGGGGATGGCGGCTGCATTCGGGGCTGCCTTGGCGGGGCTGGCGGTGGTCTGGTCGGCGTCGGTCACGTGGGATTCCTATCGCGGGTGGAGGTATTCAACTTCTTGAGGTAGGCGTTGTAGGCGGCGAGGTCGTCATCGGGGGCCGGGGGCGCGACGAGGTCGTCGCGCAGCGCGTCGGCGCTGGGCAGTGTCGGGCGTTGCGGAAGCAGGTCGGCACGGATCTCCGACTCCTCGCCGCGGGTCTTCGCGGTGAGCTTCGCCTGTTCCTCCGGATCGTTCTCCAGGACGACGAAGCGGCGGTAGGCGTAGACGACCGCGATCGCGAAGGCCGGCCACTGCAGCGCATAGCCCAGGTTCTGGAACGTCCCCGAGGCCGACTCGAACCGGATCCACTGCCAATACGCCAGACCGAGGCATGCCAGCGCCGCGACCAGGGTGAATACGATCAGCGCCGGGCGGTGGCGCCGGGGTCGGCGGGGCTGGGACATACCCCCGACCGTACCCGTCCCGGGCACCGTCACGGCAACCGCGTCGGTGTAGTGTGGGCGGCGCTACACGCGCGAGTGGCGGAATTGGCAGACGCGCTGGATTTAGGTTCCAGTGTCCTCGGACGTGCAGGTTCAAGTCCTGTCTCGCGCACCGTGAGATCCCCACCGGCCGGGGTACATCCGACGAAGGAGCGCCGGGCCTGTCGGGCCCGGCGCGCTTTCGCGTCCTCGCGGTTTACCGAAGATTGCCCGGGACCAGCGACACCGGGGTGTAGAAGGACCGGGTCACCTCATGGTTCTTGGCGTCGGTCGCGCCGATGGCCTTCGACGAGACGATGCCGACGATCGGCCCGCCCGTGCCGCGGCGCACTCCGGCGCCGCTGTCGCCGGACTCGGAGCGGAAGCTGGTCTCCACGACCAGGGTGGACTGGTTGACGAGCAGGCTCGGCGGCGCCAGCGCGCAGGCGATGGCGAGCGGGCCGGGAACCGGGCACTCGACGGCCTGGATCATCTTCGGCTTGGCGTTGACCACCGATCCGCGAGACAGCCCCGTCGTCGCACCGGACTTGCTGACCGCTTCGCCGTTGGTCACCTTGGCGCTCCAGTCGATGTTGTCGACCTTCACCCGCTGGTCGGGGACCAGGGAGATCACGGCGATGTCGGCGTGCTGACCGATCAGATTGGCGGTGATGGTGCCGATTTTGTCGCCGTTGACGGTGAAGATCTGCTCACCGCGCTTCCCACAGTGCCCGGCGGTCAGGGCGCGGGTCTTGCTGATGACTGCGCCGAGTGTGCACTTGGCCTCGGTGATGATCGACGTCGGACGCCGGATCTCCATCCCGGAGGCAATGGTGGTGTCACCCGCGGCGGGCGCGGCGGCGGCGGGCGCAGCCAGGCCCACCGACAGCGCGATAGCGGCCGGGGCCAGGGCAGCGGTCAACAGAACGGATGAGCGCATGAGTGGTCTACCTCGATCTTTGAGATGGTGACGAACGCATTCGAAATTAGCGGCTCGCGCGGTGCTCAGGCAATCGGTGGGCGAAGTTGACACCTACTTGACGCATAATTTGGATGTGATTCTCAGGTTGCAAGCCGCGGCAATGGTGGCCACGGGGCTGCTGCTGGCCTCAGTTTCCGGCTGCGGCCTGCAGGATTACCTGCTCGAACAGGCGAACTCGGTGTCCGCATCGGGGATCCCTTCGACGATCGACCTCGGCCAGACCAGGACCTATGCGGACACCGCGGCCCTGGCCAAGCTGCTGGGACTGCCGGTGCGCGGCCGCGTGTCGATGCAGGGCTATTCGCGCAACGCCTTCGGCCCCCTGTGGGATGACGACGTCGACGTGGAGCTCGGCCACAACGGCTGCAACACCCGCGACGACATCCTGCGCCGCGATCTGACCGGGGTGGTGATGCGCCCGGGGGGCTGCTTCGTCTCCACGGGGACCCTGTTCGACCACTACACCGGCACGACCATGCGCTTCTTACGGGGACCCACCACGTCGGGGGAGGTCGAGATCGACCACGTCGTGTCCCTCGCCAACGCCTGGACCACCGGGGCCCGCTTCCTCGACGCCAACACCCGGCGCAACCTCGCCAACGATCCGCGCAACCTGCAGGCGGTGTCGCGCGCGGTCAACCAGGACAAGGGTCCGATGGACGCCGCGGTCTTCCTCCCGCCCAACAGGGCCTACCGGTGCACCTACGTCAACCGACAGATCGATGTGAAGCTGGCCTACCGGTTGTGGGTCACGCACAAGGAGGCCAACGCGATGCGCGCGGTGCTGATGACCTGCCCGAAGCCGGCATGACCGGCTTGCCGTGCGGCGATCGGGCCGCCGTCGATCGATTCGCCGGGGCCCTGCGGGCCGCGGGCTTCACGACCGAGGGGATCGCCGAGCACCTCGGCGCCGACGTGTCGGCCGCCCTCACCGGCGGGGTGGTGTGGCCGGCCGCGGCGGCGGTCGCCGACGACCGGCCCCTGTCGACGCTGATCGCGGTCTTCCTCCTCGGGCAGGACCGGCCGACGGCCCAGGTGGCTGCGGCGCTGCCGGGTGTCGACGTGGCGGAGTTGGCGGCACAGGGCATCGTCGTCGTCCACCGGGACACGGTGGCCCCCGTCCTGGATGTGCGCCCCTACGCCGACGACGCGGGGGAGTACCTCGTCTTCGCAGATCAGGACGCGGGACGGCGCGCCGGCGCACTCGCCGCTGATCACGTCCTCGGGATCGGCGGAGCGTCGATCTCGTTGGCGCGCGCGGTGATCCGGCGCCCGGTGCGGCGCGCCCTGGATCTGGGCACCGGGTGCGGCGTGCAGGCCCTGCACCTCGGTGCGCACTGCGAGCAGATCGTCGCCACCGACACCAACGAGCGGGCCCTGGCGCTGGCCGGGGCGACGGCGTGTGCGAGCGGGCAATCGTGGGATCTGCGCACCGGCAGCCTGTTCGAGCCCGTCGGGGACGAGCGCTTCGACCTGATCGTGTCGAACCCGCCCTTCGTCATCGGCAGCGGCAGCCAGGACTACGCCTACCGCGATTCCGGGATGCCGGCCGACGGGTTGTGCGCGCGACTGATCGCCGAGCTGCCCGCGCACCTCAATCCGGGCGGGGTGGCAACGGTGTTGGCCAACTGGGTCGTGCACGATCTCGACGACTGGGGCGCCCGCCCGCGGCAGTGGCTCGCCGGCACCGGCCTCGACGCTTGGGTGGTGCAGCGCGAGCTCGCCGATCCGGTCAGCTACATCTCGCTGTGGCTCGCCGACGCCGGCGAATCCCCGCAGCGAAGCGCGCAGCGGGGCCGCGAATGGCTCGACTACTTCGCCGAGGCCGGAATAGTCGCGGTGGGGATGGGGGTGCTCACGCTGCGCCGGCCGGTCGACGGCCGGGTGCGGTTCCAGGTCGTCGAACAGATCACCGGCGCCGGTGAGGAGGTCACCGGCACCGAGGCGCAGGCATTCCTCGACCGGCAGGACTTCCTGGCCGCCCACACCGACGACGACCTGTTGGCGATGCGCCTGACGATGATGCCGGTGATCCTCGACGAGCAGTCGTTGCCGGCCGAATCCGGTTGGCAGTGCATCGGTTCGGTGCTGCGACGCCCTGCTGGGCCCGGGGCGGTGATCGCCCTCGACGAGGTGTCGCGCGCGCTGTTCGCCGGCTGTCGCGGGCAGGTGGCGCTCGCCGACCTGATCGCGTTGTTGGCGGTGCATCACGGTGTCGATGCCGCCGCACTCGGCCGGGCGGCCCTGCCCGTCGTGCGCGAGGCCGTCTCTCGGGGGATCTTGTTCCAGGCGGTCTGAGTCAGACGCGGCCGGACGGCCGGAGCCGTCGCACCACGATCACCGGCAGCCGGTGCAGTCTGTCGAGCGCCAGTCGGCGGCGGAACTCGGCCCAGGCCCAACACAGGCCGAAGACGCCGACGGTGATGCCCACCGTCGTCCACGGCGACCACGGCCGCGTCACGAGGAACACCGGGATCGCGACGAGCAGCAAGGCCTGCAGGACATAGGAATCGAGGCTGCGCGCACCGGTCATGATCAACGGCCGCAACCAGTTCCACCGGCGCAGGCGGGCGATCAGCCACCCGAACAGGGCATACAGGGTGCCCACGACCAGCCACGACGCGAAGACGCGGGCGATCCGGAATTCCACCTTGTCGGCGACGCGCGGTTCGAGGTGGTGCCAGGGACCGGCTTTGAAGCCCAGGTACAGGAAGAGGTAGCCCGCGACCGCGGCGAACAGCAACCAGGGCAATCGGCGGACCAGCCATTCGTCGATCCGCCATCGGCGCCAGTACCAGCCGAGAACCAGCGCGGGGAAGAACATGATCTGCCAGGCGGCCCAGTTCTGGATCGGCACGCCGCCGAAGAACACCGTCCACCAATCCGACCAGTCCGGGTTGGCGATCCACGCCTGCCCGGGCGAACTGGTGATAGCGAACCAGGGCGGACTGTTGATCTGGGAGTACGCGTACAGCCCCACCGATCCCGCCAGCACCAGCCACCACAACCCGCGCCGCAGGAGCGGCAGCAGCAGGCCTGCGGCCCCGAGGAAGACCAGGTACATCAACAAGATGTCACCCCCGGCGGGGAGGTATCGCAGCAGCAGCGACAACCCGATCCCGGTCCCGGCATCATTGACGGGGCGCAACCGGATCAGCGCGAAGTGGCCCGCCAGCCCGGCGGCGACGGCGCTCAGACAGATCAGCACCTGGCACAGGTACAGCACGAACAGGCGTTTGCCCAGCCGGCGGTAGGCGAAGCCCCACCCGCGGTGGGCGATCCAGCCGCCGTAGACGATGCCCAGCACCAGGCCGGACAGGAGCACGAAGGCGGCCATTCCGTCGACATACGGATAGGCGTGGGTGGGACGGGCCACCAGCGAGTTCCGACCGGCGAAGTGCGCCGTGATCATGCTCCAGATGGCCAACCCGCGGGTCGCGTCAATAGCCCAGTCGCGACCCGCGGCGGGTGTGGTCCGCTCAGGTGTAGAGGTCGGCAATTGCCTGCTTGTACGCATCGTGGATGACGTTGCGCTTGAGCTTGAGCGTCGGCGTGAGGCCCCCGTTCTCGACGGTGAAGTCCGTGTCGAGGATGGAGAACTTCTTGATCGCCTCGGCCTTGGACACCGTTGCGTTCGCCGCGTCGACCGCCGCCTGGATCTCTGCAAGGATGGCGGGGTTGCTCGCGACCTCGGCGATCGGGGTGTCGGAGGGCAGTTCGTGGCGCTCGAGCCAGCCGGGGACCGCCTCGGGGTCGAGGGTGATCAGCGCGGCGATGAACGGCTTGGCGTCACCGACGACCAGACACTGGCTGACCAGCGCATTCGATCGGATGGTGTCCTCGAGCTGGGCCGGCGAGACATTCTTGCCGCCCGCGGTGACGATGATCTCCTTCTTGCGGCCGGTGATCGACAGGAACCCGTCGTCGAGGCTGCCCAGGTCGCCGGTGTGGAACCAGCCGTCGACGATGGCCTCGGCGGTGGCCTTCTCGTTCTTCCAGTAGCCGTTGAAGACGACCGGTCCCCTCAGCAGGACCTCGCCGTCCTCGGCGATCGCCACGCTCATGCCCTCGATCGGGCGGCCGACGCTGCCGACCTTCTGGGCGTCGGGGCGGTTCACCGTGACCGCCGCGGTGGTCTCGGTCAGGCCGTAGCCCTCGTAGATGGGGACGCCGGCGCCGCGGAAGAAATGGCCCAGACGCGCTCCGAGCGGCCCGCCGCCGGACACCGCCGCTTCGCATCGGCCGCCGAGCGCGGCGCGGAGCTTGCCGTAGACGAGCTTGTCGAAGACCGTGTGCTTGAGGGTGAGGAGCAGTCCGGCGCCGCCGGTCTCCTGCGCCTTGCTCCACTCGATGGCGGTGGCGGCCGCGGCGGCGAAGATCTTGCCCTTGCCGCCGTCGATGGCCTTCTGCTCGGCCGAGTTGTACACCTTCTCGAATACTCGCGGCACCGACAGCACGAAGTCGGGTTTGAAGGCCGCGAAGTGGCCGACGAGGTTCGGGATGTCGTTGGTGTGCCCGACGATCACGTGGTTCTCGACGGCGGACACCGCGATGACGCGGGCGAACACGTGGGCCAGGGGGAGGAACAGCAGCGTCGCCTTGCCCTCGGTCATCATCGGTCCCAGGGCCGCGGTCACCGCGGCGGTCTCGGAGAGGAAGTTGGCGTGTGTGAGCACGACGCCCTTGGGGCGGCCGGTGGTGCCCGAGGTGTAGATGAGCGTCGCGGCGTCGGCGGCCCCGGCCTTCTGTTGACGGCTGTCGAGTTCGGAGCTCGGCACGTCCTTCCCGCGCTTGGTCAGCTCGGCGACGGCGCCCTCGTCGATGATCAGGGTTTCGCGCACGTCGGCGCAGCCCTTGATGACCTCGCCGTGCGAGGCGGCGTGGGCCGGCGTCTCCAGGATCACCAGCGAGGTGCCGGAGTCCGACAGGATCCAGTCGACCTGGTCCGACGAGGAGGTATCGAAGATGGCGACGGTGGTCGCGGCGGCGCGCCAAATCGCGTAGTCGATGACGGTCCACTCGTAGCGGGTCGACGACAGTAGTGCGACCCGGTCGCCCGGCTGTACACCGGAGGCGATCAGGCCCTTGGCAACCGCGTCGACCTCATCGGCGAACTGCGCCGCGGTCACGTTGACCCAGGTGCCGTTGGCGAATCGGCGGAACAGCGGCATCGTCGGACGTTCGGCGCGGTAGCGGAGCACGGTGTCGACACAGGTGGTGGACGCGTCGATGGTGAAGTTAGCGGCTGCGGTCGATTCCTGCATGATCGGGCTCCCGAGGTGTTGTCAGCGCGGAAATGTCTGGTTTGAACGCCTGTCACGGTAGCAAGTCCGTGGCGGTCGTCACACCGAGGTCGGGTCGATCAAGCGTGGATGCTGGTCAAACGGCCCGCCGACGATAGACTCGATTCCCATAATGACCAACGATCACGCTGAGTCCTTCGACGACTTGGGCCTCGACGACCGCGTTCGCCGGGCCCTAGACGACGTCGGCTACGAAACCCCGTCGCCGATCCAGGCCGCGACCATTCCGCCGCTGTTGGGTGGGCGCGACGTCGTCGGGCTCGCGCAGACCGGGACCGGGAAGACCGCAGCTTTCGCGGTTCCGATCCTGTCCCGTATCGACACCTCGGCGCGCAAACCCCAGGCACTGGTCCTCGCGCCGACGCGCGAGCTCGCACTCCAGGTCGCCGAGGCCTTCGGCCGCTACGCCGTCCACATCCCGGAGTTGCGGGTCCTGCCGATCTATGGCGGGCAGAGCTACGGTGTGCAGCTTTCCGGCCTGCGCCGTGGCGCCCAGGTCATCGTCGGCACCCCCGGCCGGGTGATCGACCACCTCGACAAGGGCACCCTCGACATCTCGGAGTTGGAGTTCCTGGTCCTCGACGAGGCTGACGAGATGCTGACGATGGGGTTCGCCGAGGATGTCGAGCGGATCCTGTCCGACACCCCGGACTCCAAACAGGTCGCCCTGTTCTCGGCGACCATGCCCAAAGCGATCGGCCGTCTGGCGCAGAAGTACCTTCACGATCCGGTCGAGGTGACGGTCAAGTCGAAGACCTCGACCGCGCAGAACATCACCCAGAAGTTCCTGCAGGTCTCCCACCAGCGCAAACTAGATGCACTCACGCGAGTTCTCGAGGTCGAGCAGTTCGATGGGATGATCGTGTTCGTGCGCACCAAGTCGGCGACCGAGGAGTTGGCCGAGAAGCTGCGCGCCCGCGGGCACTCGGCGATGGCGATCAACGGCGACATGGTGCAGGCTCAGCGCGAGCGCACGATCAACCAGCTCAAGGACGGGTCGCTCGACATCCTCGTCGCGACCGACGTCGCCGCGCGCGGTCTCGACGTCGACCGCATCAGCCATGTCGTCAACTACGACATCCCACATGACACCGAGGCCTACGTACACCGGATCGGACGGACCGGCCGCGCGGGACGGTCGGGAACCGCGTTGCTGTTCGTGTCTCCGCGCGAGCGCCACCTGTTGCGATCGATTGAGAAGGCGACCCGTCAGTCGCTGACCGAGATCGACCTGCCGTCCGCCGAGGACGTCAATGCCCAGCGGGTGTCCCGCTTCGCCGATTCGATCACCGCGAACCTCGCCTCGGACAATCTGGATCTCTTCCGCGGGCTGGTCGAGAGCTATGCGCGCGAGCACGACGTCGCGCTCGCCGATATCGCTGCGGCACTCGCGCTCGAGACCCGCGATGGCGGGTTCCTGATGTCCCCGGATCCGCCTCCGGGGCAACGGGCCGAGCGCGAGCCCCGTGGGGAGCGGGAACCGCGGCGCGGCGGGGGATTCGCGACCTACCGGATCTCGGTCGGACGCAAGCACAAGGTCAGCCCGGGCGCCATCGTCGGGGCTATCGCCAACGAGGGCGGGCTGACGCGGGGCGACTTCGGCAACATCAGCATCCGCGACGACTTCTCACTGGTGGAGCTGCCGGCCGATCTCGATGCTGAGACGCTGGCCTCGCTCAAGCACACCCGTATCGGGCGCAACGCCATCGATCTGAGCCGGGACATGGGCTCGCCACGGACACGCGGTGGGTACAAGGGCGGTCCGCGCGACCGGCGGTCGAATCCGAAGGTGGCGGGTCGCCGCGGGCGATACTGAGATCGAATCTTTGCCGGACTGACCTGCTTGCGGAGACGTGACGTGCGTAACAATGGGAACCCGGTGCGAGTCCACGCCGTTGGATAGCCCGGAGAAGTACCGCACCGAGACGTGCGAGTCAGTCTGGAACAGGCAGGAGTGAGTCGATGCAGGAGATCTCGGCGGCGCAAGCACTGGAACACGCGCAACGGGGCGATGCGGTCATTCTCGACTTCCGTCCGCAAGTGGCCCGGCACGAGGGCAGCGTGCCCGGCGCGCTCGTCGTGGAGCCTGCCGAATTGACCGGCAGGTTGCGCCTGAACCCGGCCATCCGGCCTGATGGCGAGGTCGCGGTCGTGGCGCTCAACGCGCAGGCCGCGGAGATCGAGTCCCGCCTGTCTCGGCTCGGATTCACCAAGTTGGTCCGGATCGCCGGGGGCTTCCTGGCCATGCGCAGCGCCCGCGTCTGAGGCTGCCCATTCGGCGGGGTTGGGGTGCCCACTCGGCGGGGTTGGGCTGCCCACTCGGCGGGGTTGGGGTGCCCATTCGGCGGGCTGGCCGTTCAGTAGGCCAGGGCGCGCCTGATCCGGTCGGCGGTGTCGTCGGGATTCGGATCCCGGCGGATCACCAACCCCTTCGCGAAGGACAGCTTGTCGCCGTCGTGGCGCGGGACGACGTGCAAGTGGGTGTGGAACACCGTTTGCATGGCGGCCCTGCCGTCGTTGACCAGCAGGTTGACCCCGTCGGCGCCGAGTGCCGTGCGCACCGCCACCCCGACGCGCTGCCCGGCGGTGAAGATTCTTGCGCCGATCTCTGGTTCGAGGTCGGTCAGGCCGCTCGAGTGCATTCGCGGCACGATCAGCGTGTGTCCGCGCATGACGGGGCGGATGTCGAGGAATCCGACGACGTGATCGTCGGAGTAGACCTCGCGCGCGGGGGAGGCGCCGGCGATGATGTCGCAGAAGATGCAGTCGGCCATGCGCCGGACCCTACCGGAACCGGCACACGCGCAGTTCATAACAATTCCATAACAATGCCTCATCGCCGCTGGTGGGAGGCTCGCGCGAGAGACGTTCGCGTGTGAGCAGGGAGTACGACGGGGGGCTGTGAGGTGGGTCACGCGACCGGAACGGCTACTCGTGGGACTACTGATGGGTATACCGACCGGTCACCCAGAAACATGAGGCGCACCTCATTTTTGCATGCGAAGATGGTTCTCGAATCCACCGAGCCTCTTGTTTAGGAGCATGCCTGTGACCATCGATCAGGACCGCATCTCGCCCGCCCGCCCCGACGCGCACCACCCGACCGCGTCGCTGATCGACCGCATCGCTGCGGGCGAGTCCTATGCGGTGGCATTCGGCGGCCAAGGCGCCCCCTGGTTGCCGACCCTGGCCGAGCTGATCATCGATGCCGAACTCCACCATCACTTCGAGCGGATCGTCGTGGCCGCGCAGCGCCTGCTCGCACCGGTCGCGGCGGAACTCTCCATGGCGGCGCCGGACGGATTCGACCCGCTGCACTGGGTGCAGGTGCACGACGCCGGCGACATGCTGGCCGAGGGGGCGGCACTCGACACGGTCCTTCCCGACGAGTCGACCCTGCGGGCCGCAGCCGCGTCGGTACCCGGGATCCTGCTGGCCCAGCTGGCCGCCGTCGCTTCGCTGCGCAAGCAAGGCCTCGACACCGACGCCTTCCCGCCCTCCAGCGTCGTCGGGCACTCACAAGGCTGCCTCGCGGTCGACGCGATCCGCGTCGGCGAGAACCTGGCCGATAGCCCGGGCGAGGGCGCGCTGTTGGCACTGGCACAACTGATCGGGGCGGCCGGCGGCGTCGTCGCCGCGCGTCAGGGCCTCGGCGCAGCTGCCGATGGTGCGCCGATGCTCTCCATCAGCAACGCGGCACCCGCCCGCATCGACGAAGTCCTGGCCGGCTACCGCGCCGAGGCCGAGCAGGGCGAGGCGGGCCTGCCCGTGGTAGCGCTGCGCAACGGGCGCCGCGGCGTCGTCGTGGCCGGTGCGCCGCTGCACCTGGCCGCGCTGCGGGCGCGCTGTGAGCAGCTCGCCGCGGCCGAGGCCGATCAGCGCAAGCGCAAGTCGACCGGTGGTGCGCCGTTCGCTCCGACCTTTGACCCCCTCAACGTCTCGGTGGCCTTCCACCACCCGGAGATGGCGCCCGCCGTGGACCTCGTGGCGCAGTGGGCCCAGCGCTGCGGCCTCGACACCGAGTGGGCGCGCCGTCAAGCCCAGGCCGTGCTCGTGGACCCGGTCGACTGGGTCTCGGTCATTGACGAGGTCGCTGCCGACGGGGCCGGGTGGGTCTTGGACCTCGGGCCCTCCGACGTGGTGACCCGACTGACCTCGCCGCTGATCAGGGGTGCCGGAGTCGGCGTCATCCCGGCCGCGCTGCGCGGCGGGCAGCGCAACCTGTTCGCCCCCGGCGGCATCCCGGAGATCGCCCGCACCTGGGGCACCTACGCTCCGCGGCTGGCGGTGCTGCCCGATGGGCGGGCGGTGATCGACACGGCGTTCACCCGTCTGACCGGGCGCTCGCCGATGCTGCTCGCCGGCATGACTCCGACGACGGTGGACCCGTCGATCGTCGCCGCGGCGGCCAACGCCGGCCACTGGGCCGAGCTCGCCGGTGGTGGCCAGGTGACCGAGGAGATCTTCGCCGAGAACGTGGCACGGTTGACCGAACTACTCGAGCCCGGTCGGCAGGCGCAGTTCAACGCACTGTTCCTCGACCCCTACCTGTGGAAGCTGCAGCTCGGCGGCAAGCGCCTGGTGCAGAAGGCCCGTGCGCAGGGCGCCCCGATCGACGGCGTCATCGTCACCGCCGGAATCCCCGAACTCGACGACGCGGTGGCCCTCGTCGACGAACTCGTCGACGCCGGCCTGCACTACGTCGCGTTCAAGCCGGGCACCGTGTCCCAGATCCGCGACGTCGTGCGGATTGCGGCCGAGGTGCCCCACCACCCGGTCATCGTCCAGATCGAGGGTGGCCGCGCCGGCGGGCATCATTCGTGGGAGGACCTCGACGACCTGCTGCTCGCCACCTATGCCGAGTTGCGCGCCCGCGCCAACATCGTGATTTGCGTCGGTGGCGGGATCGGCACCCCGCAGCGCGCCGCGGAGTACCTGTCGGGACGCTGGGCGCTGGCCCACGACTACCCGTTGATGCCGCTCGACGGCATTCTCGTCGGCACCGCGGCCATGGCGACCAAGGAGGCCACGACCAGTCCCGAGGTCAAGCAGTTGCTGGTCGACACCGTCGGGTGCGACGAGTGGATCGGCGCCGGGCACGCCGGCGCCGGCATGGCATCGGGCCGCAGCCAACTCGGCGCCGACATCCACGAGGTCGACAACAGCGCCTCGCGCTGCGGGCGACTGCTCGACGAGGTGGCCGGTGACGGCGAGGCCGTGGCCGCGCGCCGGGCGGAGATCGTCGAAGCACTCGCGGGCACGGCCAAGCCCTACTTCGGTGACGTGACGACCATGACCTATCAGGCCTGGCTGCGCCGGTACGCGACGCTCGCGGTCGGCGAGCCCGGCGCCGCGCTGCCGTGGGCCGATATCACCTGGGAGCAGCGCTTCGTCGACATGCTGCAGCGCGCCGAGGCGCGGCTGCACCCCGCTGACCGCGGTGAGATCGACACGTTGTTCGCCGGTGTCGCCGACGTCGCCGATGCCCACGGCTGCGTGGACCGGCTGGTCTCGGCCCACCCGGCCGCCGCGGACGACATCCTGCACCCCGCCGATGTCGCCTTCTTCCTCGGCCTGTGCCGCAGTCCCGGCAAGCCGGTGAACTTCGTCCCGGTCGTCGACGCCGACGTGCGCCGCTGGTGGCGCAGCGATTCGCTGTGGCAGGCCCATGACCCGCGCTACCGCGCCGACGAGGTGTGCGTCATCCCCGGGCCGGTCGCGGTCGCGGGCATCACCGAGGTCGACGAGCCGGTGGGGGCGCTGCTCAACCGGTTCGAGGCCGAACTCGTCGACGAGTTGACCCGCGCCGGCGAGCCGGTCCTGGAGATCGACGCCCGGCGCCGCGACCTGGCCGGAGCCCTCGGGCCGATCGCCGCGGTCCTCGCCGCCGCCGATGTGCGCTGGGCCGATCGCATCGTCGCCAACCCCGTGCTGCGCCTGGGCCGGCCGGGCGGCTGGGCGATCATCAGCGAGGACCTCGCCGAGCACGCCGCGTCCGGCGCGCTGCTGCGCCGCCGCACCGAGACCCGGTTCGACCTGATCGTGCCGATCAGCGGCACCTCGACCACGATCCCGCTGACCCTCACCCCGGCTCTCCTCGACGGCGGGTCGCCGCTGATCGGGATCGACGACGCCGGTGCGGCGATGGGCGAGATCGTCCGCGTCGCCGCCGGTGGCGACTTGACCGACACCGCGCTGTCCGCAGCGGGCGCGCTGACCGCCGGTGCCGCGATCGAGTGGGACCCGGACCTGGTGGCCGACCACCGCGGGGTCACCGCCGCGTCGCTGCCGTCGCCCCTGGCCCCCGAGCCCGGGCTGACGGTGCCCGATGTCCTGGTCGGCCTGACCTGGCCGTCGGTCTTCGCCCTGATCGGCGCCGCGCGCACCGAGGACGGCGTCCCCGTCGTCGAGGGCCTGCTCGACCTCGTCCACCTCGACCACGCCATCGCCATCCACGCACCGGTGCCGGCGCAGCGCGCCGAGTTGCGTGCCACGGCGGTACTGGGCTCGGTCACCGACACCGCCGTCGGCCGCGTCTTGGCCGTCGACGTCGAGGTGGCCGACGGCGATACTGTGGTCGCCACGCTGGCCGAGCGCTTCGCCATCCGCGGACGCCTCGGCGCCGGTGATCTCGCCGACCCGGTCCGCGCCGGTGGCGCGGCGGCTGACGAGCGCGACGCCACCCGCAAGTTCGTGCGGGCCGCGACCATCGCCGCCCCGCGCGCGATGAGCGGCTTCGCGCTGGTCTCCGGCGATCACAACCCCATCCACACCGATGCCAATGCGGCGGCGCTCGCCGGACTCGGCGCACCGATCGTGCACGGCATGTGGCTGTCGGCGGCGGCTCAGCAGGTCGTCACCGCCCGCGACTCCCGGCACGGCGGCGCCCCGCGCCCGATCGAGGGGTGGACCATCCGATACTTGGGCATGGTGCGACTGGGCGACCAGGTCGACGTTCGCGTCGACCGCGTCGGACTCGACCGCGGTCGCGAGGTCGTCGAGGTGACGATGAAGGTGGGCGGCGAATTGGTGGCTGCGGCGACGGCGCTGCTGGCCGCCCCGCGCACCGTCTACGCCTTCCCCGGCCAGGGCATCCAGCGCCAGGGCATGGGCTTGGACGCCCGCGCGCGCTCGGCCGCCGCCCGCGACGTCTGGGACCGGGCCGACGCCCACACCCGCGCTGCGCTCGGCTTCTCGATCTTGGCCGTCGTCCGCGACAACCCGACGACCCTCGTCGCCAACGGCACGACCTATCACCACCCCGACGGCGTGCTGTTCCTGACGCAGTTCACCCAGGTGGCAATGGCGACCCTCGGCGTCGCGCAGGTCGCCGAACTGCGCGAGGCCGGCGGATTCGTGGAAGGCGCGATCACCGCCGGGCATTCGGTGGGCGAGTACAACGCGCTCGCCGCCTGTGCCGGCGTGCTGCCGTTGGAGGCGGTCCTGGAGGTCGTGTTCCAGCGCGGCGAGGCGATGCACCACCTGGTGCCGCGCGACGCCAAGGGCAACAGCGACTATCGGATGGCCGCGATCCGGCCGAGCCAGTTCGGGCTGGCCGACGACGAGGTCAACGCTTTCGTCGAAGGCATCGCCGCGGAGTCCGGTGAATTCCTCGAGGTCGTGAACCTCAACCTGCGCGGCTCGCAGTACGCGATCGCCGGGTCGGTGCGCGGACTGGCCGTGCTGGAGCGCGAGATCGAGCGCCGGGTCGCCGAGTTCGGCGGCAAGCGCGCTTTCATCCTGGTGCCGGGCATCGACGTGCCGTTCCACTCGACGGTGCTGCGCGCCGGGGTGCCCGCCTTCCGCGAGCGCCTCGAAGAGCTGCTGCCCGCCGATGTGGACCCGCAGATCCTCGTCGGGCGCTACATCCCGAACCTCGTGCCGCGCCTGTTCAACCTTGGCCGCGAGTTCGTCGCCGAGATCGCCGAACTCGTCCCGTCAGAGCCGCTCGAGCAGGTGCTCGCCGACTTCGAGTCGTGGGCGGCGCGCCCGGCGGAGCTGACCCGCGTGCTGCTCATCGAGCTGCTCGCGTGGCAGTTCGCCAGCCCGGTGCGCTGGATTGAGACCCAGGACCTGCTGTTCGGCGCGCCGAGCGGGGGCGGTCTCAACATCGGCCGGTTCGTCGAGATCGGCGTGAAGTCCGCGCCGACGCTGGCCGGACTGGCGGCCAACACCCTCAAGCTGGACCGGTTCGCCGCCGCGGACGCCGAAGTGCTCAACGTGGAGCGCGACACCGCGGTCCTGCTCGCCGCCGACGAGGGCGCCGAGCCGGAGCCCGAGGGAGCCCCCGATGCACCCGCCGACGAGGCTGCCTCCGCGACACCGGTGGTGGCCGCGGCGGCCGGCCCGGTCGTTGCTCCCGCGGGCGCGGTCGGCCCGCGGCCCGATGACCTCGCTTTCGCGCCGGCAGACGCCGTGCGCGCGGTCATCGCCCAGTGGACCAAGATCCGGGTCGAGCAGATCGGTGCGGCGGACACGATCGAGGCACTGTGCGACGGTGTCTCCTCACGGCGCAACCAGCTGCTCCTCGACGTCGGGGCCGAGTTGGGCCTCGGTGCGATCGACGGTGCCGCCGAGGCGCCGCTGACCGCGCTGGGCGACTCGGTCAACACGCTGGCCCGCGGCTACCGGCCGCTGGGACCGGTGCTCGCCGACGCGGTGGGCGACCAGTTGCGCCGCATCGCCGGTCCGCTGGGCAAGCGGCCGAACTACCTCGCCGAGCGCGTCGCCGACGTGTGGCAGCTCGGCCCGGGGTGGGCCATCCATGCCTCGGTCGCCGTGGCGCTGGGCACCCGCGAGGGCGACAGCGTGCGCGGCGGGGGCCTGGGCGATCTGGCCGACGGCCCGGTTGGCAGCCTGGCCGCTCTCGATGCGGTGATCGATCGTGCGGTGGCGTCGGTCGGCGCCGCCCACGGCATCGCGGTGGCGTTGCCGGCCGCCTCCGGCGAAGCCGGGGGCACCGTCGACGCGGCCGCCCTCGGCGAGTTCGCCGCACAGGTGACCGGTCCGACGGGGGTCTTGGCCACCGCCGCCCGGACCGTGCTGCGCCAACTCGGCCTCGAGGAGGCGGCCGGGTTCGATGCCGGTGCCGACGCGGAGTCCGCCGTCTTGGCCGACCGGGTCGCCGCCGAGCTCGGCGCCGACTGGGCGCGCACCGTGGCCCCGGTCTTCGACGACCGGCGCGCGGTTCTGCTCGACGACCGTTGGGCCAGTGCGCGCACCGACCTGGCCCAGCTCTGGTTGGCCGCGGCCGACGTGCTCGAGGCCGAGTTCGCCGGGCGCACCGAGGCGTTCCGCGGGGCCGGTGCGGTGATCGCCGAGCACGCCACCTGGTGGCAGGGCAGGGCGCTGTCCCGCGGCAACGACGTCCACGCGAGGGTGTTCGCCGAGATCGCGGAGCTGGCGCGAGATCGCGCGCCCGGCGCCTATGCCGACGACATCGCGGTGATCACCGGTGCGGCCGACGGGTCCATCGCCGGAGCGGTGGTCGCCGGGCTGCTGCACGGTGGCGCGACGGTCATCGCCACCACCTCGCGGCTCAACGCCGACCGCCTGGAGTTCTTCAAGCGGTGCTACCGCGATCACGCCCGCTACGGTGCGGCGCTGTGGGTGGTGCCGGCCAACCTGGCCAGCTACACCGACGTCGACGCGGTCGTCGAATGGATCGGCGGCGAGCAGTCGCAGACCCTCGGCGGTGCCACCGAGGTCACCAAGGAGGCGATGCGCCCGACGCTGTTCTTCCCGTTCGCCGCGCCCCGGGTGGCCGGGGACCTCACCGACGCCGGCGCCCGCGCCGAGGCCGAGATGAAGGTGCTGCTGTGGTCGGTCGAGCGCATGATCGGCGGCCTGTCGGGCCTGCATGCCGACCACAACATCGACGCCCGCCTGCACGTCGTGCTCCCGGGGTCGCCCAACCGCGGCATGTTCGGCGGCGACGGCGCGTACGGCGAGGCGAAGGCGGCGCTCGACGCCGTGGTGACCCGTTGGTCCGCCGAATCGTCGTGGGGCTCGCGGACCTCGCTGGCCCACGCGCTCATCGGCTGGGTGCGCGGCACCGGCCTGATGGGCGGAAACGACCCGATGGTCGCCGCCGTGGAGGCCGCCGGGGTGCGTACCTGGAGCACCGTCGAGATGGCAGCCGAGCTGCTCGCCCTGTGCACGCCGCCCCAGCGCGCCGCGGCACGGACCGCGCCGCTGCAGGCTGATCTGACCGCTGGTCTGGACCCGTCGATCGACCTGAAGGCTCTGGCCGACGTCGCGGCAGAGGGCGGCGGTGCCGGGGATGTCGCCGAGGAGGCCCCGGCCCCCGCGGACTCATCGGCGCCGGGCCTGGCGGCCCTCCCGCACCCGGCCCGGGCGCCGCACGAGGCGCCGGTGGCCTGGCCGGAGATCGGGGTCGCACCGCAGAACCTCGTCGTCATCGTGGGTGCGGGGGAGCTCGGCCCATACGGGTCGGCGCGCACCCGCTTCGAGATGGAGGTCTCCGGCGAGCTGTCGGCGGCCGGTGTCGCCGAGCTCGCGTGGAGCACCGGATTGATCACCTGGGAGGAGAACCCGCGGCCGGGCTGGTATGACGCGGCCTCCGGTGACGCGGTGCCCGAGACGGAGATCGCCGACCGGTACCACGACGAGGTCGTGGAGCGCTGCGGCATCCGCCGCTACGCCGACGACGGCGCCATGGTCGACAATTCGTCACCGCTGTTGGAGTCGGTCTTCCTCGACGAGGACCTCACCTTCACCGTCTCCTCGGAGGAGGCCGCCCGTGCGTTCGTGGCCGCCGATCCCGGGCACACCCGGATCACGCCGGTGCCCGACACCGGTGAGTTCACCGTGACCCGCGCGGCCGGCACCGAGATCCGCGTGCCGCGCCGGTTCGAGTTGAGCCGCACCGTCGGCGGACAGATCCCGACCGGTTTCGACCCGGTGCGCTGGGGCGTCACGCCGGACATGGCGAGCTCGATCGACCGGGTGGCCCTGTGGAACCTGGTCGCGACCGTCGACGCCTTCCTCTCGAGCGGGTTCACCCCCGATGAGTTGATGCGGTGGGTCCACCCGACGCTGGTCGCCAACACCCAAGGCACCGGCATGGGCGGTATGACGTCGATGCGCTCGCTCTACGTCGACACCCTGCTGGGCGAGTCGAAGGCCAACGACATCCTGCAGGAGGCGCTGCCCAACGTCGTCGCGGCCCACGTGGTCCAGTCCTACATCGGCAGCTATGGCTCGATGATCCACCCGGTCGCCGCCTGCGCCACCGCGGCGGTGTCGGTGGAGGAGGGTGCCGACAAGATCCGGCTGGGCAAGGCCCTGTTCGCGGTGACCGGCGGGTTCGACGACCTCGGCATCGAGGGGATCGTCGGCTTCGGCGACATGTCGGCCACCGCCGACTCCGCGGCGATGGCCGCGCGCGGGATCGACGAGCGCCGGTACTCGCGGGCCAACGACCGCCGGCGCGGCGGCTTCGTCGAATCGCAGGGCGGCGGCACGGTGCTGCTGGCCCGCGGCGACGTGGCGGCGCAACTGGGGCTGCCGGTGCTCGGCGTGGTCGCATTCGCGCAGAGCTTCGGCGACGGCGTGCACACGTCCATCCCGGCGCCGGGCATCGGCGCACTCGGTGCGGCCCGCGGCGGAGCCGAGTCACCGCTGGCCCGCTCGCTACGCGAATTGGGTTGCAGCCCAGACGATGTCGCGGTCGTGTCCAAGCACGACACGTCCACCAAGGCGAACGACCCGAACGAGTCGAAGCTGCACGAGAGCATCGCCACGGCCATCGGCCGCGGCCCGGGCGCGCCGTTGTTCGTGGTGTCGCAGAAGGCCCTGACCGGTCACGCCAAGGGCGGTGCCGCGGCCTTCGGGCTGATCGGGCTGTGCCAGGTGCTCGGTTCCGGCGTCATCCCGCCCAACCGCAGCCTGGACTGCGTCGACGACGCGCTGGCGCAATACGAGCGCCTGGTGTGGCCGACGAGCCCGCTGCAGATGGACGGGCGGTTCGAGCTGAAGGCCGGCCTGCTCACCTCGCTGGGCTTCGGGCACGTGTCCGGCCTGATCGCGGTGGTCCACCCGGAGGCTTTCATCGCGTCGCTGCCGGCGTCGGAGCGCGACGACTATCGCGCCCGCCGCGCGCAGCGGCTGCGCGACGGCCGTCAGCGGATCCTCACCGCGATGTGCGGCGGGGACCCGGCCTACCAGCGCCCGTCGGGGCGCCGGTTCGACGACGGCGCCGACCAGACCGAGGGTGCGCAGGAAGCGGCGATGCTCCTCGACGACGCTGCCCGGCTCGCCGGGGACGGGGCCTACCGCCCGGGGTGCCGGCTGTGACGGTACTCGGGGTGGGGCTCGACATCGTGTCGATCCCCGGGTTCGCCGAGCAGATGCGCCAGCCGGGCACGCGCTTCGCCGAGGCGTTCACCGCCGGTGAGCGGCGGGACGCGCGGTCCGGCGCCGGTGACGCCGATCGCTCCTTGGCGGCCCGGTGGGCCGCCAAGGAGGCGGTCATCAAGGCGTGGTCGGTGAGCCGGTTCGCGCGCCGGCCGGCGTTGCCGATGATCGTGCACTCCGACATCGAGGTGGTGACCGACAACTGGGGCCGTCCGGCCATTCGGCTGTCGGGGCCGATCGGGGAGTACCTCGCGTCGGCCCGGCTGCACGTCTCGCTGACCCACGACGGTGATACCGCCGCCGCCGTGGTGATCCTCGAGGACGAGCAACAGCCCTAGCCCGATCCCGTCGAGTGGGCGGTCAATCCTGCCGAGTGGGCGGTCAATCCTGCCGAGTGGGCGGTCAATCCTGCCGAGTGGGCGGTCAATCCGGTTCGCGTGGGAGCAAGGTCGTGCCCTTACGGGTCGAGCTCATCCTCTTCGCGCAGGAGGTAGCCGCCGAGCATGCGTTTGAGTTCGGTCACGACGGCCTGACGGTCTTGGCCGCCCTGCACGGAGAAGCTGAGCGCCGAGTACGCGGTGTGCACCAACAGTCGGGCCATCGTCTTGCGGCGCTCACGCTGGTGTGGCGTCAGCGGTGCGAGGATGTGTTCGACCTGCTCGGCCAGCGCCTGCTCGTTGAGCGCTGCCGTCGCCCGGGTGGCCGGCGTCGACTGCACGGCCAGCCATACCGCTCGCCGCGACGGGTCGTGCTGCCACAGGGCGGCCAGGTGGTCGAGGAACCGCTCCAAGAGGTTGGGCCAGTCCAGCGACGGAATCGCCGAGCCGAGTTCGGCCAACTCCGATTGCACCGCCACGGTGTCCTGGCGGTCGAGCTCGCACACGATCACGTACTTGTTGGCAAAGAACTGATAGAGCGTGCCGATCGGCACCTGCGCGCGGGCCGCGATCTCCTCGCAGGTCATCGACTCGAAGCCGACGTCGGTGAGCAACTCCCGTGCGACGGCGAGCATCAACTCGAATCTGCGGCGGCTGCGCTCCTGGGTCGGGCGGCGGCGCGGGACCAGCGGGCTCGTCCTCGACGGGTCACCCATCGCTGGGAGCTAGACCCCGAGGTCGCGGCGCAGCTTCGCGACGTGGCCGGTGGCCCGAACGTTGTACTGGGCCAACTCGATTCGCCCGTCTGGGCCGACAACGAAGGTCGACCGGATGACGCCCTGGACGGTCTTGCCGTAGAGCTTCTTCTCGCCGTAGGCGCCCCACTCGGTCAGCACCGCCTTGTCCGGGTCGGACAGCAGGGGGAAGGTGAGGCCGTCGGCGTCGACGAACCGGGCCAGCTTCTCGGGCTTGTCGGGGGAGATGCCGACGACGTTGAGACCGGCATCGTTCAGCTCGTGCAGGTTGTCGCGGAAGTCGCAGGCCTCCTTCGTGCAGCCGGGGGTCATCGCCGCCGGGTAGAAGTACACGACCACCCGCCGCTCGGCGTAGTCCGACAGCGACACGGGCTTGCCTGTCGAGTCGGGCAGGGTGAAAGCGGGAGCCGGGTCGCCGATGGCGAGGCGCTGGTTGGACATGGGCCTCAGGCTAGCGGATCACCGCTGGCGGTGGCGTCGCCCGTGCAGGGTATTCTCGAAGGTCGAGTGCAGTGACCACCGTGAGAAGGAGACCAGTCGTGGCGGACGAGACCGAGCGCATCGAGCAGCAGATCGCGCAGGCCCGCGAGGATCTTGCCGCGACCCTCGATCAACTCGCCGATCGGGCGAACCCCCAACGACTGGCCGACGACGCCAAGGCGCGCGCGGTCGCTGTGTTGGACACCCCGGCCGTTAAGTACACCCTTGCCGGCGTCGGTGTCCTAGTCGTAGTGGGTGTGATCCGCAAGGTCACGCGTCGGCGGCGATGATGAAGAGTGTGAGACGGCCGGTGGCGTCGGCGCTGGCGATCATCGGCGTCGTCTTGGGCGCGGCGGGGTGCACCAAGGCGCCGACCTACTCCGACCAGATCGACAAGGTGGGCGCGTTCCAGATCAAGGCCCGCCCGACGTTGTCGGTGACCGGTTGGCAGGGCAAGCCGCTCACCGACGATGCTGTAGGGGTGATGCCCGGCGCGCCGGTGGACGTCACGAGCCGCGACGGATTGCTGTCCGACGTGACCGTGTCCGGCCCGGCCGGGCGGGTGCCCGGACGGGTCACCGACGACGGCCGGCACTGGCAGTCGACCGGGGCGCTGTCCTTCGGCGCGCACTACACGTTGACGGCCGCGGCGCGCGGCGTCGCGGGGGAGAGTGCGCAGCGGGTGGCCTTCACCACCAGTTCGGCCTCGAGTTTTGCCGACGCCTCGACGACGACCGCCGACGGTGAGACGGTGGGAGTGGGCCAGACCGTAGCGATCAACTTCGACGCGCCGATCGCCAACCGGCGCAACGCGCAGCGGGCGATCACCGTCACCACCGATCCGCCGGTGCAAGGCGCTTTCTACTGGCTCAACGACTCGATGGTGCGCTGGCGTCCCGAGCACTTCTTCGCACCCGGGACCAAGGTGTCGATTGCGGTGCGCGCCAAGGGCATCGATCTCGGCGACGGGGTGTTCGGGGCGAACAACCTGACATCGCACTTCACCGTTGGCCGGCGCTTCGTGGCGATCGCCGACGACAAGAACAAGCAGATCGTCGTGTACATCGACGGCAAGCCGGTGCGCACGATGGCGACTTCGATGGGCAAGGACTCCACGCCCACCAACACCGGGATCTACATGGTCGCCGAGCGTGTGCCGAGCGTGATCATGGATTCCTCGACCTACGGTGTGCCGGTGAAGTCGGCCGCCGGCTACCGGGAGGTCGTGTACAACGCGTCGCGGATCTCGTTCAGCGGGATCTACGTGCACGCGGCGCCGTGGTCGGTCGGCCAGCAGGGCAACACCGACGTCAGCAACGGCTGTCTCAACGTCAACGACGCCGACGCCCTGTGGTTCCGTGAGAACGCCAGGCGCGGTGACCTGGTGATCGTCAAGAACACCGTCGGCCCGCCGCTGCCCGGCGACGACGGACTGGGGGACTGGAACGTTCCGTGGACGGTGTGGCAGAAGGGCAATGCCTAGCGGGAAGCGGCCTGTACCAGCGGATTTCGCCAAGCGGCACCGACGGTGATAGTGTCTTGAAGTCGCATTGGCGAGCGCCATTAGCTCAATTGGCAGAGCAGCTGACTCTTAATCAGCGGGTTCGGGGTTCGAGTCCCTGATGGCGCACAGTTGTTCAACGTCAAGGCCCCTGACCAGCGGAAACGCTAGTCAGGGGCCTTCGTCATTTTCACGAAGGCCCTCCAATACCCTCTAATGTCCTCTCTAAGCGAGAGTGCGGGACGCTCAGGGCTCGGTCGGGATGGCTCCGTGGCCGGCCTCCTTCGTCGGCAGGCCACGGCTCTAACCGGGTGTCCGCCAGTCCTCGACACGGGTCTTCCTGACGGCCTTGCACAGCGGCGGCCGGGACGACGAGTTGGCGAAGCGGGCAGCTCGGAAGCGGAAGAAGAAGTAGAGAGGCCGCAGAGCGGCCCCCAGGGGCAACGGAGACTAGTCATCACCCCTGGAGGCCCCATGAAGATCCAAATCGACCTCGACGTCAACCCGCTCAACGACCGCTGCACCTGGAATGTCCGCTCGGACAGCCCGCAGTTCGACGGCGCACACTCGGCCGACAGCCTCGATGCGGCCTTGGCCGACGCGGCGGCCTGGATCAAGGAGAACGACCACTAGAAGAAGAACCCCGTGACTTCGCAGTCACGGGGTTCTTCTTCTTGTCGCTGGTCAGAAGTCCGGCCCGCCACCCTTCTTCGGCAGGCCGGCGCCCGGCGTCGGCGCGGGGTCAACGACCTTGACGAGCCTGTCGGCGAGCGCCGCCGTCGACGCCGGCCGATCGACGCTGTTGTAGATTCTGCCCGCCTGCGCGCTCATCCACGCGAACACCGTCTGCGGTCGGCCATCAGGCCCGGGGATCGGCGCCCGTGCGTTCGTCATCGCGGCCAACAGCGCGCCGTGCATCATCTGCGGGGCTTTCTCCACGTCGTAGGTCCGTGCGGCGCGGAGATCGTCAAGCAGCGACGCGGCTTCGCTGCGCGCGGCAGCAAACGCCTTCCGGTCGGCCTCGACCTGCTCCTGGTCGGCCTCGACCTGCTTCTCTCGGCGGGCCAGTTCGGCAGCACGGGCCGCCAAGTCGGCCCCGCGTTGACTGTTTGCCTTGCTCCCCTCAAGCACGTTTTGCCACGCGGTGCTCGCCTTTTTGTTGAGCGCCTTGGTTTGATCGGCCTTGCGCGAGAACGCGACTGAACTCAGATGCTCTCTCGACCTCGGCGACACGCCTAGATCGGCGTCGTACCCGCAGGTGTCGCGCAGGTGACGGCGCAAGTCCTGGTGCATCTCCCGCAATTGCGCCGGACCCGTGAAGAAGCTCTTCTGAGCGAGTTTACCGGCCGCGTCAATCGGCACGAACCCGATCTGTCGCTCGGGGTAGCCGTCTTCATCGAGGTGATCGGAGTAGAACGCGACGTTTTGCTGACCGCCGAACCCCTCAATGAATCTCGTCGCTTCTTCATGTAAGCGCAGCGCCGCGTCGTTGAGACCGCTCACTCGCCAATCCGGACAATGCGCGTCGTACCATTCGGGGTCGGCTTTGAAGACGAAAGGCCGCATGATCACCGCGTCTTTACGTGTGACCTTCCCGGCCACACGCGATTCGACGTAGTCGCTGAGTTCGGCCGACGGCGCGCGTTCGTGACCATCGGCGTCGACCGTCGCCACCGGCGTGCGGTACCCACCCGCACCGTCGTTGACCATCGTCCGATTCAGGTGCGCGCGCGTCGGGTCGATCCCCCCGTTCGAGTGACCGAACGAGAATCCGGCGAACGCATCGACATCGCGACCGATGTGACGACCAAACTGCACGGCGTGACCACCCGACGCCTTGACCTTGTGGCTCGCATCGAGCGTGGTTGTCCAACTCATCGTCGGTCACCCCGAGCCGGGCTTCCTAGGCGCCGTAGGAAGGGACGGTCGCTACGCTCCCTCTCGCTGCGCTCGCCCTTCCCTGGCGCCCTGCGGGGCTGTGACCGGCCGGCGCATGTCGACGCTGGAATCCTCGCTGGCAACACAGCGAGCGTCCCCACCGTTAAACAGTCGACGCTTCGCGTCTCCTGTTTACCGCCCTCGCTGCGCTCGGGTACGTGGGGGCTCGCCAGGGGGTCGCTGCGCGCCCCCTGGACCCCCTGCGGGTGACGCCCGGCCTGCGGCCGGTAAAGACGTTCGTCGCTTCGCGCCGCTGAAGTGTAGCCCCATACACTTCCTGCTTCGCGACGGAAGTTCCTGTGGCCCTCCGGGGGCCGCTGCGCGGGGCTCACGACGTGACTTCGCAACTACGGCCGGCTCCGTAACTACGGCCGGGCTGGAGATCACCGTACGGGCTCGGCGGCCAACCGTGGACCTCGGTGGCCCGCCGAGCGACACCGTCATAGTCGAGGTCGTGGAGCGCGCGCCAGTCGCCCACCCGCGGGATCGCGGAGATGGCCGCGTCCAGCTCGGCGAGCCGAACAGCCTCAACCATCGCCCGATGCTGCTCTTCGGCGGCGAGGGCAGCGTCACGCTCGGCGGCGATCTGCGCGGGACCGATCAGCGCGCCGTCGATCACTGGAAGCAAGGTGCTCAACACGTCTTCCTTGGTGCGCTTGGGCGGAGCACAAATGGCCGCTTGCTGGTCGAGCACCGGACCGAGAACCCGGCGACCAACCTCCAGCTGAGCAGCTTCACGCTCGGCGGGATCTGCGATCTGACCGAGCGCTTCAACGAGCGAGCGCATGCCTACGCGCAGACCCATGATCTTTGTGAAGTCCCGGTATTCCTGGGTGTTCTCCACGGCAGCTCGACTCACCAGAACTGACACATCTTCAGCGGTCACTTCATGGGCGAATGTGAACCGGCCCCAAAACTGCTCAGGCGCTTCAGCCTCATGCTGCTGACCATCACGGCCCTTGTATGTGCCAGCCAAAGCATCGAAGTACTGACCGTAGTGCATGGCCCGCGTGAGGATGTTCACCTCATGCCGGAGCGCGACAACCGAGTTCTTGATGTTGGCGTCCAACCGGCCGGGATGAACATCAAGCGCCTTCAACACCCCACCACGGCCGCCGAGCGATTCGAGCAACTCAACCGGAAGAAAGTCGTCCCAAATGATGACCGGCTGCCCGGCGTAGTTCTGCAACGGCGCACGCTTATCCGTGGCCTCGAAGTAGCACTCATCAGGATCAAGATCCGGGTACAGTGCCACGGCAAGCAGGCGAGCCAGAACCGACTTACCGGTACGACCCAGCTGCTTGGCCCCGAGGGCGCCACCGATGTAGTGGTTCACCCGAACTCGCGGCGGCGGTTGAGCAACGAGGTAGTCGGCCCGCCACTGCTTGAACTTCGGAATGTTCCGGCCGTACAGCACCGGGTCCAGCTCACGCGCCTCGCGGAGCGTGAGGCCGTCCTTCATGACCTTCAGCATCAGCTCGTCGAGCTTCTTGCCACCGGCGCGCTGGTCAGCCTTGCGCCGCAAACCGTTGCGGTTGGCCCGTAGCTCTTCCTCGAAGTTCCACGAGTTCCACGGCGCGCTCATGAGCACCACGCCCGCACGGCCGCGTAGGGGTAGTGGTACTTGAGCTGCTCGCGAGCCCGCGAGTTCTCATGAACCAAGTACTCGCAGTAATCGAAGAACGCGCGCTCGGCGGAGCCACGGCCCCGGTGGGGTGTGCGGCCCTCCTGCTGAGCCAGCTCACGGGGGAGTTTGACCTTGTTCAGTGGGATCTGGAACCGATCAGCGATCTGCCGGGCAGTGAGGTCTCCGCCGACCACCCAGACCACACCGTGCCAGTGGAGCGGCTTCAACGGACCTTCGCTGACTTCCACCCCACCTACCTCGATGAGTTCCCTGTCCAAGCCATGCCAGATGTCGGCGCCCTTGATCGTGAGCCCGGCATCGAGCAGCCCCTGGACGCCCCGATCGATCTGTTCCTGAGTCCACATCTGCTCGCGCGTACCGGGGTGCTTGGCGTACTGCATCAACGAGAAGACCGCGCCGTGGAGCTGGGCACGGGGCTTCTCGGCACGGGTCTCGGCGGCCTTCTGCGCAGCGGTGAACGCGATGGCAGCGGCCACTTCGGCGGACGAAGAAGCCAGCGGCACGTAGGTGTCTCCGCCCGTTGCCAAAGTGCCCGAGTTTACGGCGCGCGACTGCCCGAGTTCGTTTTCAGGCGTGTTCACTACCCGAGTTTCAAAGCCGGGTAGCAAAGCCGGGTACCCCGCGAGCGGGGGCGAACCCAAGAAGTCGCCCCCGCACACGTTGTGTTCCCGCAGCTCAGCGCCGTATTCGGGGTTCGGCAAGGAAGTGGTGACGGGGCTGGGGACCGGGAGTACCCGAGTTCCCGAGTAAAAGTCAGATCCCGCACTAGCCGGGAAAACAGCGCCGGGTAGGCCGTCGAAGCCAAACTCGGGTAGTGCAGTCGCTTCCAGATTGTTTGCCGCGGCCGTTTCGAAAACGGCTGCATCGGCGATCACTTGGCACCGCCGGGGGTCGCCACGGCATCGCTCCAGGCGAGCGCGAGGGCGTAGATCTGGTCGATCAGCTGACGGCTGGCCTCAGCAGCGTCGGGGCGATCCGCATCGGCGGCGAGAGCGCAGCCCAAGTGGCTCATGTCGTTCAGCAAGACGTGGAAAGCGCGTTCGGTGACGAGCGTCGCTTCCAGGAGCGAGCGGCGCGCAGGCGTCAGGGGGCTCACTTGGCACCGCCCTCGGCCAGCGGGACGGCCTTGTACGAGCCAGCTTTCTGGACAGCCTTCAACCAGGCTTCAAGATCCTCGATGCGGTAGACCACCATCGACGGGCTCATCCGGGTCGGCTTGGGGCCGTAGCCCAGTGATCGCCAGTTGCGGAAGGTCTTCGGCTTGAGACCCACAGACGCAGCGGCCTCGTCGGTGGACACGGCGAGCTTGGTGGGCTGCTCATCAGCGGGCAGCGGGGTGGCGGCAGGCATAAGCCAGCTCCTTTTCGGAGTTGGCACCTGTACATTTCGCCGGGCCCATACCGGGGTGCTCCGCTGCTAGACCCCCTTGTCGCTGGCCGGGGCGGCCATACTGCACACCTCGTGCAGTCGTCCGTCGGATCCCTCGGTGTATACGCAGCGGACGCCCTGCTGAACCGAATCGGGTGCAATTTTTGTTTGTCGGAGACGACTGTAACCGTCCCGGCCGCGCCCTGCAACTCGAACCCCACTTATTTCGGAAGGGATTGTTACTCTCTAATCATGGCAAGAACACGACGGCATGAACCAGGCACCCACTCGATCGACGAGGTCACGCCAAAGAAGCAGGCAGACGGCACATGGGTGATCCGGTGGCGCTGGTGGCCCTGGGACGGCAAAGAGGCCAAGGCGTTTCGTCATCAGGGGCGGACCAGGGGTGAGGCGCTGTCAAAGGCTCGGGAGAAGGCTGCGGAGCTTGCGGAGGGCCTCGGCGGTGGTCGGTGGACCAGGGCGTCGAAAATGGGCGAGTACCTCGAAGAGGTGGTACGCCCGGCGATCGTGAAGACCGATAAGCTGGCCGACGGTTCGAAAGATCTGTACGGACGCACCTTGACGACCATCGGCAAGCACCTCGGCGACATGACGATCAACACTGCGGCCAACCACGACGCGGTGGTGACGGCCATCGAGACCATTGCCGCCGAGCATGGTGCGCAGACCGGTCGCACGGCCCAGAACGTCCTGTCGCGATGGGTCTTCGGTCGCATGGTGCGGAGCCGCATCATCGCCGCGTCGCCGCTGGTAGAAGCGGAGATCGAGCTGGGCTCGGTCAAGACGACGGCGAAGCCAGCGAACAACGTGGCGCTCAACGAGGCTGCCTATGACAGACTGCTCGCTCACCTGCTGTCGATTGACCCGGCGACGGAGCCACGGAAGCCTCGGAGCCGCGACAGCTCCGCGGAGAAGCGTCAGGCGGTGATCGACTTGACGCTGTTGCAGATGACCACGGGCATCAGGCTCGGCAGCGCCCGACAGGTCAAGCCGCACGAGGTCATCGACAATGCCGCTGGGGGACTCAACGTGTTCGTACCGCGCGCCAAGTTGAAGGGCGGCGAGGCTCGCAACCGTCGGCCGAAGACCTTCACCGTGCTGGACGAGCGGGTCGCGGAACGGCTGCGTCAGCGCCGTGATGCCACAGCGGAGGGCGCGTACCTGCTCGGCAGTCCGCAAGCGCCGCAAGCGGTCTGGGACCGACGGAACGTCACGCGAGCGATCGAGAGCCTGTACGTCGAGATGGCAGGCGCGCTGGCGATCAAGGAGTTGGAGACCGAGATCAGGAGCCACGGATGGCGGACCACCTTGAACTCGATCTACTACTGGCTACCGCCACACGTCCGAGCTGACTGGTTCGGTCACACCGAGTCGGTCAACGAAGCCCACTACCTCGCCGAGCAGATGGACATCTCACCGATGGTGACGGCAGCTCGGGATCGGCGTCAGAGGGTTGAGGAGACCGCCGTCGAGACTGGAGGGTCGGTACCCTCGAATCCGGGATCTACCCTCTAATGTCCTCTCCAGGGCGGGACGCAGAGGGGGTCTAGCGGGTCGCAAACGGCCGTGGAATGGACAAGGAAACCTACATCTAGCTCGTAGAATGTTGGTTTATCCCGCATTGATGCAAAACGGCAAGGCAAACTCAGCGGGTTCGGGGTTCGAGTCCCTGATGGCGCACCACAAGGCCCCTCACCAGCAGAAGCGCGGGTGAGGGGCTTCTAGGTGCTACGCGAATACCCGCTAGTGCGAGTCGGGGACGCACGGAGGCGCGGCCAGGACGCCCTGCCGGGAGGCACCCATCGGCCGGTGTTCCGGTTCAACGTTGAGTTGAGCAGTCTTGGCGTGCCACGTGTTCCCGACTGTCCGCACAGGTAGGGTCGGTGCCATGAAACTCGCTATCATCAACACTGGTGGAACGATTAGCTGCGTCGGGGACCCGCTGAGCCCCATGCCCGCTGCCCCATTCGCCCAAGCCTGCCGCGAGATCGTGGAGCCCGCCCTGGCTCAGGCCTTCCCGGATCTGAAGATCGACTATGTGACGGACTTGCGGTTCCCCGAGTCGGCCTCCGGCACGCTGGACTCCACCAACCTGCAGCCTGCCGACTGGTGTCTGCTGTCGCAGCGCATCCTTGCGGACTACGACCTTTACGACGGGTGGGTGATCCTGCATGGGACGGACAGCATGGCCTACACCGGCGGCGCACTTCCTTTCCTGCTGTCCGCGTTCGATAAGTACGGCAACGCGACAATCGCGCTGGATAAGCCGGTTATCATCACAGGATCTCAAGTGCCACTGTTCGATCAGGACACACCCAGTGCCCCCTTGGCGCTGCGCTACAACACGGACGCTTTCCAGAACGTGTGCGCCGCGGTCGCGGCCGCACATACGGAAACCCCAGAGGTCGGCGTTGCTTTCCGCGGAAGCATCTTCCGTGGCCCCCGCGTGGTCAAATCCAATGCCAGCGAGGACCACGCCTTCTCGTCGCCGAACTTTCCTCCGCTCGCGCGAGTGGGAATCAATTTCGAACTCAACACTCCGGTGGTATTGCCCGGGCCGGCCAGCGACAATGCCGCGCTCAGCAACCCTACGGTTCGACGTCAGGCACAAAAGCGCCTATCCTACATTGCCGAACACATCGACGCCAATCCCGTTGTGCTGCTCCCCTCGTTCCCCGCCCCGTTCGCCGGCGCCACTGCCTTCCTTGCCGGGATCATCGACGCTGTCGTGTCGGCGGGCGCAAAAGGTCTCGTCTTGGAGTCTTACGGGGAGGGCAACTTTCCGTCGGGCAATCCCGACGCTCCACAGGACGGCGCTGTTGCCAAGTCTTTGAGAGCAGCATCACAGGCGGGGGTCGTGGTTGTCGACGCGACCCAGGTGGGAGCCGGGACCGTGAACGCGTCGGCGTACGCCTCGGGTGCGTGGCTTCCCTGGGCCGGCGCGATCGGCATCGGCGACATGACCGCGATCGCCGCGCTCACCAAGACGATGGTGCTGCTCGCGGAGCAGGGTTGGGAAGGCAACGATTGGGATGCCGGTACCGTGCGAGGCCTTGTCGGGCAGAGCCTGGTCGGCGAATGCGCAGTCACCGACAGGATCGGCGGATTGGGACGAGATCGCTTGCTGCCGGGTGAATCGTTGAAGGCGCTGGACGGTTCGGCAATGCTCACGAACCACCCCGCGCGCGGACCGGTGCTGTCTGACTCGGACGGGAAGACCTTGTGGGAAGCACCGACTCAGGTGTCGGCGAGTCTGCCCGGGAACCTGGTCACTGACGGCGGCTCGGTCCGGTTCGTCGGCCGTGACGGGGCGACTCTGTGGGACGCGGCGCACGGTACACCCGTCGCTGGTCTGGCACTGCGCGGCTCCCGGGCCGACGGTACCTTCGAGCTGGTCGTCACAGCGCTCGATGGCAGCGCCGCACAGACCTTATTCAACTGACACACCGCACCCGCACTCTGATCGAGCCTAGTGATCTGGTGGTGTGTGCTTCGGCGACCAGTGCAGGCGGTAGGACGCCGCCTTCGACCCCCGACATCGTCCATCCGCACGTGCCGAGTAGGTGGCGGTGTCCCAGGGCTTCCTCGTCGGTGTGACCCATCCCTAGGATCAGGGGCATGAGCCTGCTCGCCACCTATCTGGCCGTCATCTTCGGTTGCGGGCTGGTCGCCAAGCTCATCCGGTTGCCGCCGCTCATCGGTTTCCTGGCCGCGGGCTTCATCCTCAACGCGTGCGGTGTCGAGCGGATCGCCGGCCTCACCGAGGCGTCCGAGATCGGTGTGATGCTGCTCCTGTTCGCGATCGGGCTCCAGTTGGACCTGCGGTCGCTGATCAAGAAGGAAGTCTGGCTCAACAGCGGTCTGCACATGCTGCTGATGACGGTGATCGGGGTCGGCTTCCTCGCCATTCTGTCGGCGGTGGGGGCGTTCGGGCCGAAGCCGTTGCGGGTGCTCGTCGCCATCGCGTTCGTGTTGTCGTTCTCCAGCACGATCGTGGCGATCAAGGTCCTGCAGGAGCGCGGCGACGAACAGGCCCTCTACGGACGCATCGTGATCGGCGTGCTGGTCGTGCAGGACATCGGGGCTGTCGCGTTGATGTCGGTCTCGCGCGGTGAGCCGCCGAAGATCTGGTCGCTGGGCCTGGTGATCGTGATCCCGGCCATCGCTTGGGCCACCAAGTATTGGCACCGCATCGGACACGGCGAGATGGAGGTGCTGTTCGGGATGGGCATGGCGCTGATCCCCGGCTACCTGCTGTTCAGCAGCCTCGGTCTGTCGGGCAGTCTCGGCGCCATGATCATGGGCATCGTCTTGGCCCGGCGCCCCGGTGCCGACCAGTTGTCCAACGCGCTGTTCCGCATCAAGGACCTGTTGCTGATCGGCTTCTTCGTCTCCATCGGCTTCCACGGCATCCCCACCTGGGCCAACGTCGTCGTCGGCCTGTCGCTGCTGCTGTTGCTGCCGCTGCAGGGCATCGCCTACTGGGCGCTGCTGTGGTTGTTCGGCCTGCGCAACCGCACCGCGCTCCTGGCGGCACTGGCCTTGGCGAACTACTCGGAGTTCGCCTTGATCGCGGCCGAGGCCGGCGTCGACGGGGGTTGGCTGTCGGACAGTTGGCTGCTGACGCTGGTGATCGCGGTATCCGGCGGATTCGTCATCGCCGGTCTGATCAATCCGACCAGCGTGTCGGCCGTCTCACGATTGGCCCGGCGCCTGCCGGCCCGCCCGCCGGACAAGATCCACACCGAGGACCGCCCGATCGACACCGGGGACGCCGAGGCGGTGGTCTTGGGCATGGGCCGGGTTGGATCCGCCGTCTACCGGCAGTTGGTCGACGTGTACGGGTATCGGGCGCTGGGGGTCGAGCACGACCCGAATCGCACCCGTGACCTGATGCAGCGCGGATTCCGCGTGATCGAGGGCGACGCCACCGACTTCGACTTCTGGGCGCGGATGGTCCACACCGGGTTGGTGCGGTTGATCGTGCTGGCGATGCCAGCGCAATACGCGAATATCGAGGCGCTCCGCGAGTTGCGCCGCACCGGGGACGGTGGTGCTGCCGTGGCGTCGGTGGCCCTGTACCGCGAGGACGTGAAGGAACTCGAAGACCTCGGCATCGACGTCGTCATCCACCTCTACGAGGGCGCGGGGGAGGCGCTGGCCGACCGCGCCGTCGAGGCGGTCGCCCTGGAGGCGGGTCGATCGGCACGTGGCGCGGCCCGTGCGAGGCGGGCAGATCGGCACCTGCTCGGGACCAGGGAGACACGGGTTCGAGACGACACGAGGATGCCCGACGGATAGTTCCCGGGCGGCACCGGTCGGCCGGTGTGACCCGAGCCGCGGTTTCCCCTACAATGGGGCGAAATCGCCCACGTCGCCGGTGTCCTCATCCCGGTTCTACTCGTGCGCGTGTGAAGACTCGGTCGAATCGATGGTTGGAGAATGATGGGACACCCCGGAGCCCGTGGACGCACCCTGCGGACGCCGCTGGTCGGCATTGCCGTACTGATCGCGATGGTCGGGCTGGTGAGTTCGTGCACCAAGGCGCCGACGTATTCCGACGCGGTCAACGACTCCTCGCAGTTCGCAGATCTGGCCGCGCCGGAGCTCACCGTCACCGGGCTCAATGACTCGGCGCTCAAGGAGAACACCATCGGCGTGCAACCCGGGTCGCCGGTTACCGTGCGTGCCGCGCAGGGTTCGCTGACCAACGTGAAGGTGACCAGCGGGGGCAAGGTTGTGCCCGGCGAGATCACCGACAACGGTGCCACCTGGACCAATGCGGCTCCGATGGACTTCGCCAGTCGTTATACGCTCACCGCGCAGGCGACCGGCGTCGGCGGCACGTCGGATATCCAGCGCTCGTTCACCACCAGCTCGCCGAGCAACTTCACGATGCCCTACCTCGTTCCGCGCAACGGCGAGGTGGTCGGTGTGGGCCAGCCGGTCTCGGTGAAGTTCGATGAGCCGATCACCAACCGCAAGGCGGTCCAGGACGCGATCACCATCAAGACTGATCCGCCGGTCGAGGGCGCCTTCTACTGGATCAGTCCGCAGGATCTGCGCTGGCGGCCGGCCGAGTTCTGGAAGTCGGGGACCCTGGTGACCGTCGACGTCAACGTCTTCGGTCGCGACCTCGGGGACGGGGTGTACGGCCAGAAGAACCTTCGTTCGACGTTCCGGATCGGCCGCCAAATGCTCATCACCGCTGATGACAAGACCAAGACCGTCACCTTCGAGCGCGACGGCAAGGTGATCAAGACGATGCCGACGTCGATGGGCAAGCCAGGCACCCCGACCGACCGCGGCATCTACATCGTCGGTGACAAGCATGCGCACCTGGTGATGGACTCTTCGACCTACGGGGTGCCGATCAACTCCGCCGACGGCTACCGCACGCCGGTCGACTATGCGACGCAGATGTCCTACAGCGGCATCTACTTCCATTCGGCACCGTGGTCGCTGTGGGCACAGGGCAACACCAATACCAGCCACGGCTGCCTGAACCTCAGCCCGGCCGACGCACTGTGGGTCATGAACACCACGCTGCGCGGTGATCCGGTCACCGTGAAGAACACGATGGGCCCGGCGTTGTCGGGCACCGACGGCCTCGGTGACTGGAACATCCCGTGGGAGCGGTGGAAGAAGGGCAACGCCTGACCCGGCGGCGATGCGGGACGGCGCTGTCACAGTTGGATGTCGACCCGGGTCGCGGGCGAAGGACTTGAGCCGGACGCGGTAGTCTCGCCTGCCATGGGTAGCAGTCACCGCGTCGTGCTGTTCGGTGTTGCTGCGGCGCTGGCCTGCGGGTCGATGATGCCGATCGGCGCGGCACACGCCGCGCGGGTCCTGCCGAGTTCGGGTTGTGTCAACGACCTGCCGCCGAGGCCGAACCCGGTCGGGCCGGGCGACATGCTGCCCAAGGAGTTCCGTTTCGAACTGCCCTATCCGCGGCTGCTGCCGGTGCCCGAACCGGCGCCGCGCACAGTCCCGGTCCGGATCGCCTCGCAGCAGCCACCGTCGAAGAAGAAGCGCTGCGTCGATCCGTGCCCGGACATCACCGACCCCACGAAGCCGAAGCCGTCCGGCACCAGCGGATCGCTGGGCAGCCTCGAGGCGCCGAAGGTCATATTCAAGCCCAGCCCGATCGACATCCCCTACCCGGTGCCCAATCCGCATCCGCCGTCGATCCCGCCGCCACCGGCGAAGGTGAATCCGGGCTGGGACCGTGCGCCGCTGACGGCCGCGCCGCGGACCCCGCGGGTCCGCTCGGTGCGGTGGGTCTCGACGTTGACCGGACAAGGGTCGACGAGCCGCACCGACAAGCGGTGGCAGGTCATGGGCACCGATCTGGGCATCATGTGGGAGTCCAAGCCGGGGACGATCGCCGTCGCATTCGGCGACACCTTCGGCAAGGGCTTCAAGCCGCCGGGCGCCAACGGTGGCGACTGGCGCTCCAACGTCATCGGATTCAGCTCCGACAAGAAGCTCGCCGACGGCATGTCGATCGACACGATGATCCAGGACAGCCGCTGCCATGCGGTGCAGGTCGTGGACTCCCGCCACATCAACCACTACGAGTTGACGTCGATCCCCACGTCGGGTTTCGCCATCGGGGCCCGGCAGTTCATGACCTACATGTCGGTGCGGATGTGGGGGAAGATCCCCGGCGTCTGGTGGACCAACTACGGCGGGCTGGCCTACTCCGACGACGAGGGGTCGACGTGGACGCGCGACCCGCACCTGCGCTGGGACAACGTATTCGGCGCGTCGCAGTTCCAAGTCTCCTCGATGGTTCCCGACGGCGACTACGTGTACATGTTCGGCACCCCCAACTCGCGTTTTGGCACGATCGGCCTGGCCCGGGTCCGCAAGGACGATGTGCTCAACAAGACCGCCTACCAGTACTGGCGGGACGGCCGCTGGGTGCCGTTGCGCGACGCCAACGCCGCGTCGGCACTGTTCGCCGGGCCGACCGGCGAGCTCTCGGTGCGCTACAACTCCGATACCCGGCGCTGGGAGATGACCTATCTCGACGTGGCGAAGCGCGCCATCGTGCTGCGCACCGCCCGCAGCCCGCAGGGAGTGTGGTCGCAACCGGCGGAGCTCGTGCACTCCGATGACCGTTCGCAGCTTTACGGCGGATTCATCCACCCGTGGTCGACGGGGCAGGACTTGTACTTCACCCTCAGTCAGTGGTCGACGTACAACGTGAGTCTGATGAGAGCCCGGGTGTACTGAAGCGTCCTCGATTCTCGGATGGGATTCACGATGCCGCATTGAGTGGGATAGCGTGAATGCTGGAAGCTCAACGAACCGAGGGAGGACTGATGACCGCGATCAAGAAGGCGCTCGTGGGCGCCGCGTTGTCCGCTGTTGCGATGGGCATGGGGGGCGGGGTCGCCGCGGCCGGCGGTTGGCACGACGACGATCCCGGAGGCCATGGCTGCATCCTCAAGAACGGCGAGCAGGGCGTGTACACCTACCAGCACAGCAACAAGGGGCGGCACCACTTCCACTGCACGCCGAAGAACAAGTAGAGGGCGGAGACGCGAGATGAATGCACGTACCGGAAAGAAGGCGGCGGCCCTCGCCGCACTATTCGCCACGGCGACCCTGGGACTCGGAGTGCTCACTGCCGGGACAGCTGTGGCAGAGCCCCGGGTGGGTGCGCCGTGCACCAACCAGGACGGGGCCCCGGGCTATTACATCTGGGCGAACCCGGATAAGTCGGCCTACCACAACAACCTGGTCTGCAACATCACCGGCGATGCGCCGCGGGCCGGTCGCAAGCCGCCGCCTGATCCGAACCCGTTCGGCAGCTGAGGATCCGTGTAGTGGTCCGGTGGAGTGCTAGTCCTGCTTGCCGATGACGCTGGCCGCCTTCAGGAAGGGCGTGATGATGTCGACGGGCAGCGGGAACACCACCGTCGAGTTCTGGTCCGCACCGAGCTCCAAGAGCGTCTGCAAGTAGCGCAACTGCAACGAAGCCGGGCTCTTCGAAAGGGTGTCCGACGCCTGGCGGAGCTCCTCGGAGGCCTGTAGTTCGCCGCGGGCGTTGATCACCTTCGCGCGGCGCTCACGCTCGGCCTCGGCCTCGCGCGCCATGGCCCGTTGCATGGATTCGGGGATCTCGACGTCCTTGATCTCGACAACCTGGACTTCGACTCCCCAGGCGCTGGTCTGTGCCTCGATGACGGTCCGCAGATCGGCGTTGAGGTCTTCGCGGTGGGCGAGCAGCGTGTCGAGATCGGCGCGGCCCAGCAGCGACCTCAGGGTGGTCTGCGAGATCTGTGAGGTGGCCACCGCGTAATTCTCGACGGCCATGATCGCTCGGATCGGGTCGATGATGCGGAACATGACCACGGCGTTCACGCGGGCCGGCACGTTGTCTTTGGTGATGACCTCTTGCGGCGGAATCGTCAGTGTCACGACGCGTAGGTCGACGCGCTCCAACCGGTCGAGCAGTGGGATGAGGATCTTGACGCCGGGCCCGTACAGCGGGCGCAGGCGTCCCGCGCGGAACACGACGCCGCGCTCGTACTCGCGCAGGACGGTGATGCCGAGCCATAGGAGTAGACCGAGGAGGACGAGGAGGAAGAGGCCGGCCAACAACCATGCCGTCGTCATGTGCTTTCCGGCTCCTTGCTGCCGGGGCGGGTGCCCCAACGGGTTGAATACTTATCAATGGCACTGGCCACCGAGTCCTCGTGGGCGGTCCGTGTCGGCAGGTGGTCGGGGGCGTGGGCGGGCGTGGCCAACAGGTGCTTGAACAACGGTGCCCCCAATCCCACGACGACCAAAAGGGCAGTGCCGAGCACCAGCAGGTCGGTTCCGCCGTGTGCGATTGCGGCTTGTCCGAGGACCAGCATGACAGCAAGCCCGGCGATGACGCAGGCGATTCCCCGGTGGAACCGGCCGGCCTCCGAATGCGGCCAGGGGTCGACGGCTCGACTGATCTCGCGGCCCGACGATGAGGTCGTGCAGGTGCTCTTCACCGGGCAGGCGTTGCACACCGACGGCTTGCCGCGATAGCGCATGACTCGGTTCTCCGGATCGAAGGACGTCGGCCACAGCCACTGGTCCTCCGGACACTTCCAAGCGTCATGATCCTCGTGGTAGGTGAAGCTGCCCGCCTGCCACCGCGCCGCACGTGAGGAGGTGCGTCGGGCCATCAGGTCGAAACACCACGCGGCACCCAGCAGGGCCACGGCGTACCCGGCAAAGAGCCAGGTGCTGGCCTGCGGCGCACTCATGACGGCGAGTCGGCGCCGACCTTGCGATCTTCCTTGCGCTGGTCGTCGGGTAGCTCGTCGAACAGTGGATTCTCGGTGAACTGCTCGACGGGCTTCGACCGCCAGAAGTAGCGGACCGCTGTGAGCGTGATCCATAGGAACGGCAGAATGCCGCCGACGATGAAGATGATGTCGCCGGGCATGCGGCCCCATTCGAGCAGCACGTTGCCGGGCCTGGTGATGTAGCCCAAGGAGCGGGCCTCGAAATAGCCCGAGTCCACCGAGTGGTACAGCTGCATGATTCCGAGAGGCAGCAGCGTGGCGAAGACCATCCACGCGAGGCCGATGTTGAGCGACCAGAAACTCAGCCGCGCGAGCTTCTCGGGCCACTTGTCCGGCGGGATCACGTAGCGCAGGGCGAACAGGGCCAGCCCGACGGCGAGCATGCCGTAGACGCCCATCATGGCCGCATGCCCGTGATTGGCGGTCAGTGCGGTGCCGATCTGGTAGTAGGACACGATCGGCAGGTTGATCAGGAACCCGAACACCCCGGCGCCGAGGAAGTTCCAGAAGCCGACGGCGACCAGGAACATCACGGCCCAGCGGTGCGGGAATGGTGCGGCGTCACCGGTTTGCTGGCGAGAGCCGAGATGCAGGAAGGTCCAAGCCTCGACGGTCAGCAGGGTCAGCGGGATGACCTCTGCGGCGGAGAAGAACGCACCGAGCGCCATGTGCTCGACCGGCGTGCCGGAGAAGTACAGGTGGTGCATCGTGCCGATCACCCCGCCGACCGAGTACAAGATGATGTCGAGGAAGATGATTCCGATCGCGATGCGTTGGCGCACGACGCCGAGCAGCACGAAGACGTAGGCGACCATCACTGTGGTGAACAGTTCAAGGAAGTCCTCCACCCACAGGTGAACCACCCAGAAGCGCCAGAAGTCGGCGACCGTGAAGGGGGTGTCGCTGCTCGCGAGGAGGCCGACCGCGTAGAAGGCGGGGATGGCCAGCCCGGCGAGGAAGAACAGCCAGGGCATCCCCGTTTTGGCCGAGCTGCGCAGGCGGGTCCGCAGGCCGCGCCACAGAATGGCGATCCAGAAGAACATCCCGATGGTGAGCAGGATCTGCCAGAGCCGGGGCAGGTCCAAGTACTCCCACTGCTGGGAGAACAGGGTGCCCTCGTTGATCACTCCGAAGGTCGACAGGCCTTCGGTGATGAGGGAGCCGAAGACGACCACCGCGAGGGCGCCGAGCAGAGCGTAGGCGAGCCAATGCTGTTTACGGGGTTCGCGACGGGTGATGAACGGCGTCAGGAAGATGCCGGCTGCCAGGAACGAGGCAGCGGTCCAGAACAACGCCAGTTGCAGGTGCCAGGTCCGTGCCAGGTTGTAGGGCAGGAGTTCGTTGAGGTCGAGGCCGAAGAAGCTCGACAGGTCGGCCCGGTAGTGCTCGGTGAGCGCGCCGAGGAGGGCCTGGGCGAGGAACAGCACGGCGACGACCGCGAAGAACCATACGGTGGCGCGCTGCGACGCGGTGAGCTTGACCTCGCCGGGCTGCTTGTAGGAGACCAAAGGCTGCTCACCGGCGTGCCAGCCGATCCGTTGGCTCCACCGGCCGTAGACGGCGAACATGATGCCGGTGCCGCCGAGCAGCGCCACCAGCGACAGGGCGGACCACACGATGAGGTCGGCGGTGGGGCCGTTGTCGACGCGGGGCTCGGCCGGCCAGTTGTTGGTGTAGCTGTAGCCGTGACCGGGTCGTTCGGCGGCGGCGGACCACGCGCTCCAGGCGAAGAAGGCGGTGAGGTCTTTGATGTCCTCGGGTGCGGTGATGAAGTCCTTGGGCAGGCCGTTGGACTTCGAGTCGGGGCCCAGGAACTGGGCGTAATGCTTCTGCAGGTCGGCGAAGGCCTGGGCCTGATGGTCGGTGAAGACCAGGGTCTTGGTCGACTCGGTGTAGCGGTTGGTGCGGAACTCCTTGACCACCGCGTCGTGGATTTGGGGGACGCCTTCGCGACGCATCTGATCGGCGACGTTGTCGGTCGACCTGCGCAGGTAGTCGGCGGTGAAGTCGGGACCGAGGTAGGCGCCGTGGCCGTGGATGGAGCCGTACTGCATCAGTCCACGGGCCTGGAAGAGTTCCTGGCCGCGAGTGATGTTGTGGCCGGTGAACAGCGTCTCACCCGACGGGGTGACGACCTTGTCGGGCATGGGCATGGACGCGGTATAGGTCCGGTAGGCGAGGATCCCCATGATGAAGAACCCGAAGATCATGACCAGGGCCACGCCTTGGACCCATCCCCGGCTGATGACCGGGTTCTTGTCGTGGGGATCGGCGGAGTCGGGGAAGTCGGAGTCGGGGAAGTCGGGTTCGGGATCGGTGACGGTGATCGACATGGCAGCGGACCTCCGGAACTGGGCTGTGGAGAACGCGCTAACGGTACGACGGAGCGGAATCGGTCGGGTCCGCCAACCGAGAGGCAGGCCTTAAGTCCTGAATCTGTGAATATCCCAATAATTCGGGTGGGCTATGTGCTTAGGGCGCGGGTATCGAGGCCGGGATCGGCGGTGGCGGCCCGTCCCCGCAATAGCCGCACCGACTTCACCACCGCGGCGAGCACCGGGGCGCCCAAAACCATGCCGAGCAGACCGGCGATCGTGCCGCCGATGATCGTGGCCAGCAGGACAGCCACCGGGTGCAGTTGCAGGGAGTTGCCCAGCGCCCAGGAACTCACCGCGCTCTGGATGGTGCCGTTGGAGATGACGAAGGTCGCACCGATGATCAGCGCCGCGGGCAGACCGCCCGCGCCGAAGGCGATGAGGATGGCGAAGGCCCCGGTGATCCACGCGCCGACGAAGGGCAGGAATGACAGGAAGAAGTAGAGGATGAAGATCGGGATCGCCAGCGGGATCCGCATGATCAGCAGCGGGATCATGAAGATCGGCGCGGTGAGCAGTGCGGTGATCGCGGTGCCCCGGAAGTAGCCGCGAACGGAGTCGCGCGAGACGCGGACAACGGCGTCGATCGACTCTTCGTCGAGTCCGGTGGACCGCGCGATCCACCCGGAGAACCGGTAGCCGTCGCGGATGGCGAAGAAGAGGAAGAAGAGGGCGAAGAACACGCCGATGATGGCGGACACCGCGCCGTAGAAGGTGTGGGTCACCGCGCCGAGCACGCCCTGGCCCAGCTGGGCCGAATGCCCGTCGAAGGCCGTGCGGGCCCGCTCGAGCCACACCGGGTCGAGGTCGTGGTTGCGGAACCACTCGATCAGCGAGTTCCACCCGGTCACTAGTTGGCGCGAGATCTCGGGCAGTTGTGCGAGGAAGCCCCGGATCACGACGGTCAGGGTGAGGGCGAGGGTCAGGACGAAGATCACCAGCGTCACCGCGACCGCCGCGGCGGACGGGAGCCCGGCGCGCCGGAAGAAGGCCGCCACCGGTTCGAGGACCATGCCGAGGATGACGGCGACGACGAGTGGGATCAGGATGCCGCTGACCGCGCTGATGCCCATCGCGGCCACCACGACCAACCCGATGATGCCGAGCACGCCCCAACTGGCGGCGCCGAGCTGCCTGGCGCGGGTCAGCAGGGGACCGCCGGCGGCGGCCTCGGCGGCCTCGGCGGGCTCGAGGTGCGCTGCGGGCATGGGGTCTCCTTGGTGGTCGAACCGTCGCTGAACGGGGTCGAGCCTACGGCAGCGGTCCGCCACTTTGGTCGGCCCTATAGCGTTGGGGCGATGACGAACAGCACCGCCGACGAGGCGTCGGCCGCCGACTCGGGGAACTCCACCACGGCAGTCCCGCGCGACGGATTCTCCGGCAACGCGGGGGACAAGCCGCAGTGGCAGATCCAGCTCGCCGCGCACACCCGGTCACTCGTCGATTCCGCCCGGGTCATCCTGGCCACGACCACGGGTTTGGGCATCGTGCTGTTGGTCGCCGTCGCGGCGTTGACCATCCTCCGCTTGGCCAGCACGCAGGTCGCGGTGACGCTGATCGTCTCGGTCACCGTGTTGCTGATCGCACACGATGTGGTGCGGGCGGCCGCGCAGGTGAAGCTTGCCCAGATCGAGGCGGCGAAGGCGGACCGCGGAGTCGGTTGACCTCGGGCGAACGGGCCTCGGGCGAACGGGCCTCGGGCGAGAGAATCCGCCTATCGCGGGCTCAAACTGCTCTCACCGCGACCGTAGTCGACCAGATCGTCGGTGACTGCCCGACCCGTGGCTCTATAGATGTAGAGTTGAGGTGTGGCTGGACGGAAGGTGTCGGAGGATCGCCGGGTGGCGATCGCTGACGCGGGCATCCGTCTGATCGCTACTCGCGGCGTGCGGGCGCTCACGCATCGCGCGCTCGATGGGCTACTCGGCCTGACGCCAGGGTCGGTGTCGTACTACGCGCGCACGCGCCGCGATTTGGTCATGCTGATCGTTCAGCGCCTCGCGTCAGGCACGATCAGGGATTTGATCGATTTCCGGCCCCCAGATGATGTGAGTGCGCCGGAGGCTGCGGCGCTCATTGCCCGAGGGCTTGACGCGACGCTGCGCAGGCCGGATGAGCACCGAGCACGGATCATGCTGAGGCTCGAGTACCACGACGACACCGACATGCTGACGATCCTCGACGGCGACCCGCCGGTGCGCGCCCGCCTCGTCGCGGCGGCAAACCAGGTGCTCGGCCGTCTCGGGGTGGACGATCCGGAACGCCATGCGGGTGATCTGGTCTCCCTCTTCGACGCGCTGCTGGCCCAGCACCTCCTACAGAACGCAGGCATCGACGTCGAGGCGATCATCTGTTCCTACCTCACGGGCCTCATCTGTCCGCTCGACCAGAAGGAGACACAATGACCGTGACCACCGCCGTGATCGGAGCCACCGGGCAAATAGGCTCCACCGTCCTTGCCGCGCTGCACGACGAGGGTCGCCGCGCTGTCGCGGTCGCCCGCTCCCGGCCCCGGCCGGGAAGCCTCGATGATGGTATCGAAGCCCGCGAGGTCAGCGCCTACACCGTTGACCAGCTTGTGCCGGCGCTCGACTCCTGCGACCAAGCGATTGTGACGCTGGGCCTGCCGTATTCGGGGAAGGTGTGGATGCGCGAGTGGCCGGGCCTCATGCGTGAGATCGGGGACGCGGCGAGGATCACGCAGACCCCGCTTGTCCTGCTCGACAACCTCTACGTCTACGGAGAGGCGAGCGGTGCTCCGCTGGCGGAGCGCTCGCCTTTGCACCCGTGCAGCGTGAAGGGCCAGGCGCGGCTCCTCGGCCTGGAAGAACTCGAACGCGCCCGCCAGGATGGGGCACGGATCACCGTGTGCCGATCCGGTGACTTCATCGGCCCCGGTGCCGAGGTCACGGTCATCCCGTGGAGCGCCCTGCGGGCGGTGCTTCACGAGGGCCGTCGCTCCCTGCGGTGGATCGGGAACCCGAACGCGCGGCACTCCTACGCAGACCCGCGTTACGTGGCTCGCGGGTTGCTCGCCGTCGCGAGGAACCCCCAGCTGAACGCGCACGACGTGGTGATGCTGCCTCCCGCGGAACCCTTCACCGGCCACGACCTCGCACTGGCGCTCTCCGAGGAAGCCGGGCACCCGGTACGCCTCACCCGAATGGGATCGGGCATGATTCGCGCTGCCTCACTGTTCTCCCGCGCGGCGCGCGAACAGCTCGAGATGATGTACCAGGTCAACCACGACTACACGATTGATGACTCCCTCTTTCGAGCCGCGGAGCCCGACTTCCCGCGCATCTCGGTCAATGACCTGGCACGTTCATGGGCCGCATGATCTCGTGATCCTGCGACGCAGGCCAGCGCCGGGAGGATAAGCGAGGTGCGAGCGAGGCACGATCGCGTATCGCAGGCCGACGCGCTCACCTGCGAGGGCGAGGCAAAGAACCAGGCCCGAACCTCGACCAAGGGCGGACCCGTGGTCGAGGTTCGGGCCTGACCCGTGTGGGGTGGCTGACGGGGCTCGAACCCGCGACATCCAGGATCACAACCTGGTGCTCTACCAGCTGAACTACAGCCACCATCGGCGCTGACCGTCGGGATCGCCGACGCCCAGAGCCAGGCTCCTACTCTAGCGGGTCCACCGCAGTGAAGACCAATCGGTTTCCCACCGGCGTGTTCGCCTGGGTCAGATCGGATCCAGGCCGTCGACGATGGTCCTCAACGCGTCCTCGTCGGGGCCGGGGGCGGGGACGAAGGCGGCCGCCCGGTAGTAGCGCAACTCCTGGATCGACTCGCGGATGTCGGCGAGTGCCCGGTGCGCGAGCCCCTTGGGGGGCTGCCCGAAGTAGACCTTCGGATACCACCGTCGGCAGAGTTCCTTGATGGAGCTGACGTCGACCATCCGGTAGTGGAGGTACGCGTCGAGCGCCGGCATGTCCCGGGCGAGGAAGGCGCGATCGGTGGCGATCGAATTGCCCGCCAGTGGGACCTGCCCCGGTGTCGTGATGTGGCGCCGGAGATAGGCGAGCACCTGTTCCTGCGCTTGCGCGAGGGTGACCGTCGACGCGCGGACCTCCTCGGTCAACCCTGACGCCGCATGCATCTTGGTGACGACGTCGGGCATGGCGGCCAAGGCCTCGTCGTCGGCGTGGATCACGACGTCCACCCCGTCGCCGAGGATGTTGAGGTCGCCGTCGGTCACGAGCGCCGCAATCTCGATCAGCTTGTCGTTGGCCGTGTCCAGGCCGGTCATCTCACAGTCGATCCACACCAGTTTGTCTTGCACGCGACCCACCCTAGTAGGGCGGCGCGGCGGGAGACTAGTCGCCGAGCTTGCGGTAGAAGACGCCGACGATGGGGGCGGTGAACTTGCGCGGGGAGTATCCGCCGGCCACCGACATCGCCTTCGACAGCACCCCGGGGACCACGCGCATCTTGTTGCGGGCCAACCCGTCCAAGCTCATCACGGCGACCTTCGCCGAGTCGTGCCACAGGAAGTCGGGGACGTTCGCGTCGACGGCACTGGCCTCTTCGGCCGTCGGTGCGTGCGTGCGCACAGGCCCGGGGGCCAGCAGGGTCACGTGGACCCCTGCGCCGGCGACCTCGCCGCGCAGCGACTCGCTGAACGTGTTCACAAAGGCCTTGCTCGCGGCGTAGGTGGCGTTGTTGGGGATCGGCATGTTGCCCGCTGCTGAGCCGACCATCAGGATCCCGCCGGCCCGGCGCCGGACCATCTGCGGGAGCACGGCGAGCGTGAGGTCGTGCACGGCGTTCACGTTCAACCGGACCTGCACCCGCTCATAGTCCGCATCGAGATCGGCCAGCGGCCCGAAGGTCGCCACCCCCGCGTTGTTCGCGAGGATGGAGATCTCGCGCCCGGCCAGCTCGCCGCACAGCACGGTGACCGCCGTCGGATCCGACAAATCGATGGCCCTGACCTCGACGGGTGTGCCGTGGCGCTCGCGCAATTGGGCGGCCAGTTCCTCGAGGATGTCCCCGCGCCGGGCGACGAGGATCAGCCCGTGGCCGCGCGCCGCCAACTCGCGGGCGAGCGCCATCCCGATACCCGACGATGCGCCGGTGACGACGGCCCGCGCCTGCGCGGACGGCTGTGGAATACCCATGCCCCAATCGTAGTCAGCGCGGGGCGTGGCGCGGAGCGCAGGGCGCGCGGCGCCGCGGTCACGGCAGGGACGCGGCCACCTCGGTGCCCTGGCGGATCGCCCGCTTCGCGTCGAGCTCCGACGCCAGGTCGGCGCCGCCGATCACGTGGGTGGTGATGCCGGCGACCGTCAGCGGGTCGACGAGGTCGCGCACCGATTCCTGTCCCGCGCACACCACGATGTTGTCCACCTCGAGCACCCGCTTGCCCGTCTCATTGCCCTCTTTGTCGTGCAGCGTGAGGTGCAGGCCCTGGTCGTCGATGAGGTCGTACGACGCCGCGGAGATCTGCTCGACGCGCTTCATCTTGACGGTGGCGCGGTGCACCCATCCGGTGGTCTTGCCCAGGGTCTTGCCCTGGCTGCCGGGCTTGCGCTGGACCATATAGACCTCGCGGACCGGGGGCAGCGGGTGCGGCTTGGTGATGAAACCGGGGACCGACAAGTCCTCCGAGACGCCCCACTCCTGCTCCCACTCCTTGAGGTGCAGAGTGGGGGATTCATCGATGGTGAGGAACTCCGACACATCGAAGCCGATGCCACCGGCGCCGATGACCGCGACGCGCTTGCCGATCTCCCGGCGGCCGAGCACCGCATCGGCATAGGACATCACCATCGGGTGGTCGATGCCGGGGATGGCTGGGATGCGCGGGACGACGCCGGTGGCGATGACGATGTCGTTGAACGCGGCTGCATCACCGGCGGCGGCACTGGCGGTGCCGTCGAGGATCTCCTCGGCGCTCACCCGCTTGCCCAGGTGCACCGTCACGTTGTTGATCTCCAGTTGCCGGCGGTAGTACCGGATCGTCTCGTTGAACTCTTCCTTGCCCGGGATCCGGGCGGCGATGGAGAACTGGCCGCCGATCGACTCGCCGGCCTCGAACAGCTCCACGCGATGGCCGCGCTGCGCTGCGGACACTGCTGCGGCAAGGCCCGCCGGGCCCGCACCGATGACCGCGACGTGGCGCGCGCGCCGGGTCGCGCCGAGCGTCAGCGTCGTCTCCCGGCCGGCGCGCGGATTGAGCAGGCAGGAGACCTTCTTGCCGACGAAAGCGTGGTCGAGGCAGGCCTGGTTGCACCCGATGCAGGTGTTGATCTCGTCGGACCGGCCCGAACGGGCCTTGTCGGCGAACTCCGGGTCGGCCAGCAGGGGTCGGGCCATCGACACTGCGTCGACCCGTCCGCGGCTCAGGACATCCTCGGCGAATTCGGGGGTGTTGATGCGGTTGGAGGCGATCAGCGGGATCGACACCTCGTCGCGCAAGCGCTCGGTGAACTTCACGAAGGCGCCACGGGGGACCGAGGTGACGATCGTGGGGACGCCGGCCTCGTGCCAGCCGATGTCGGTGTTGATCGCGTCGACGCCGTGCTCCTGCGCCTTGCGCGCCATCAGGGCGATCTCATCCCAGGTCTGCCCGTTCTTCACGAAATCGGCCACCGACTGGCGCAGGATGACCGGGAAGCCCGGCGATACCTGCTTGCGGACCGCTTTGATCACCTCCACCAGGAAGCGTTGCCGGTTCTCGGTGGAACCGCCCCACTTGTCGGTGCGGTCGTTGGTGTGCGGGCAGAGGAACTGGTTGATCAGGTAGCCCTCGCCGCCCATCAGCTCGATGGCGTCGTAGCCGGACTTCTCCGCGAGCTTGGCCGCCTGCCCGAAGCTGCGGATCACGTGCCAGATGATCTGGTTGGTCATCTTGAGGTGCTTGAACGGGTGAATCGGCGACGGCTCGGATCCGGCCGCGACTTTGAACGGGTTGTAGCCGTAGCGGCCGGCGTGGATCAGCTGCATCGCGATCCGGCCGCCGGCGTCGTGCACGGCCGAGGTGACCTTGCGGTGCCGCGCGACGTCGAGGCCGTTGGTCATCTTTCCGCCGAGGGTGACCAGTTGCCCGGTCCGGCTGGTCGCGTAGCCGCCGGTGATGATCAGGCCGACGCCGCCCCGCGCACGAGTCGCGAAGTACTCGGCGAGCTTGTCGGTGTCCCAGGCCCGATCCTCCAGGCCGGTGTGCATCGAACCCATGATGATGCGGTTGGGCAGCGTCAGCCCGTTGATCGCGAGCGGCTCGAACAGGTGGGGGTAGTACGGATTGGGTTCGGTCGGAGTTGGTGCGGCCGGAGTGGGTGAGGTAGGAGTGGGCACGGTGTTCCTCGCTGTGTTGTCGTGGGGCTGGTTGTCGTGGGGCTGGTTGTCATGGGGGCGGGGGTTAGGGCTCCGGGCTGGACCGGGTCAGTTCTCGGGTGAGTGCCTCGGTCACCTCGTCGCACCATTCGACGACGCTCTGGGCGGCGCGGATGCCGCCCCGCAGGACGAGGAACTGGTGCAGCTTACGGCCGGTCAACGCTGCGGGGTCGGGGTAGTCGCGGGCGGCGGAGTCCCTGTAGAACTGCAGCAGTTCTTGGTTGTCGGAGCGGTATTGCTCGAGTTCGAGGATGACCGAGGCCAGATCGCCGTGTTCGGCTCCCCGGATCTTGACGCCGAGTTCGTTGCGCAGCGGGGTCACCGGAGTCGGGGTGGACACCCACTTCGCCAGGCTTTCGCGGCCCGCGGCGGAGAGTTGATAGACCTTCTTGTCCGGGCGGCCGTCTTGGGGGACCGGCTCGAAGTCGACGAGCCCGTCGACGTGGAGCTTCTTCAGGGTCCGGTAGACCTGCTGGTGCGTTGCAGACCAGAAATGCCCGATCGACCGGTCGAATTGGCGGGCGATCTCGTATCCGGTGCCCGGTCGTTCGGCCAGCGAAACCATGATCGCGTGCTCCAAGGCCATAGGCGCACAGTAGCAGTGCGCGTTGTTGCTATGCAATCAGGTGCATATGCCTCGGTGAGGAAGCAGGCTTGACGATGAGATCTTGACCGCGAGCGGTTGCCCTCACGACTGCCCCGTCATCCCGCGACGAGCGGGAGGATCGTCTCGCACCGGTGGTCGATCTTGAGCAGGGCCGCGCCGTCGCCCCGGGTCGCGCCACGGTTGAGGATCGCCACGGGCTTGCCGTGCTTCGCGGCGTGCCGCACGAAGCGCAGCCCGGACATGACGGTCAGCGAGGTCCCGGCAACCAGGATTGCATCAGCGTCGTCGACCATTGAAAAGGCTTGGGCAACAATATCTTTCGCCACCGACTCGCCGAAGTAGACGATGTCGGGCTTGAGGATGCCGCCGCAGTGCGCGCAGTCCACCGGGACGAACGATGCGGTGTCGGCGAGGACGGCATCGGCGTCGGGTGCGACTTCGATCGCCCCCCGTCCGGCGACGCGCTCGGCGAATCCCGGGTTGGCGGCCTGCAGGGCCCGGTGCAGGGCGTGTCGGGAGAGCCGTCGATCGCAGCCGAGGCACACCACCCGCGCGTAGGAGCCGTGCAGGTCGAGCACTCGCCGCGATCCCGCCTTCAGGTGCAGCAGGTCGACGTTCTGGGTGATGACGCCGGTCACCGCGCCGACCCGTTCGAGGTCGGCCAACGCGCGGTGGGCCGCGTTGGGCCGGGCCGCATCCATATGCCGCCAGCCGAGGTGGTTGCGCGCCCAGTAGTGCCGTCGGAACTCCGGCGATCCCAGGAACATCTGAATCGTCATCGGGGTGCGCTGGGGGGCGCCGGGACTGCGGTAGTCGGGAATCCCGGAGGGGGTCGAGAGCCCGGCCCCGGTCAGCGCGACGGTGCCGCGACCGGCCAGGAACCGGGCCAGTTCGGCGGCGCGGCCCTGCGGGTCGGCGTCGGGCGCGGTTGGCTGCGCCGGTTCCCATGCGGCCGGGCGCATCAGTCGGCGCCCAGGGTTCCCGGGTGCGTCATGGGGGGAATGTATCAGCGCGAGGTGAGTGCGCTCTACGCTCTCAGGATGCCCGACACCACCCGTCGCACCCCCGAGGGCCTCAAGCGACTCATCGCCTTTGCCGACGCGGTGGTCGCCATCGCCATGACGCTGCTCGTCCTGCCGCTGGCCGACTTAGCCGCGAACCTCCAGGAACAGCGGACCCTGACCCAGGCGCTGGCCGCCCACGGCAACGTCCTCCTCGGCTTCTTCATCAGCTTCTCGGTGACCTGGGTGCTGTGGCGCAACCACCACCGCATCATGGAGCAGTACCGCATCTACGACGACGGCCTGTTCTACCTGCACTACGTGTGGCTGTTCACCATCGTGTTGCTCCCGCTGGCCACGGCGCTGATCTCCAACGAGCACGTCCACTGGGCCGACGGCTTCTACATCGTGGTGCTGGCGGTGTCGGTGGGGGCGCTGATCGGCATCTCCCGGTCGGGGATCCGCAACCCCGGACTGCTCGCCGACGGGGCCCGGGTCCGCACCGGTCTGGCCGGGTGGTCCGGCGTGGGCACCGTCGCGGCGCTGGTCGTGGCGCTGGCCATCACCCTGCTCTGGCCCGCGGTGGGCAGTTGGCCCCTGCTCTTGCTGGCGATTCCCGGACCACTCGAAGCCGTGCTCGTGCGTCTGCGGGGCCGATAGCGAGCGGTGTGCGGGCTCAGCCGTGGACGAGCAGCGCGGCGGCCCCGACGACGAGTGCGGCGACTTTGAGCACTTCGAGTCCGACGTAGTAGAAGTGCGCGGTGCTGCGCCGGTCCTCGGCGGTGGTGCCGTCACCGGCAAGGACTTCGTCGGAGCGCCGCGTCAGCGCCGGGCGGACCGCGATGACTTGGATCAGCAGGCAGGTGATGGCGGTGATGACGGCGATCCCAACGGTGGGCGGGTAGTCGACGTCTGAGCGCGCCATCAGCACCAGTCCGACGGCGGCGACCACGCCCAAGACGGCCTCGCCGGCGTTGAGCGCCCGGAACACCCTGCGCCCGATTCCCAGCCCGATCGCCAGCGTCACGCCGGGGGCGGTGAACTTCAGCGGCGCCTCGAGGAACGAGATCCCCGCCACCATGCCCAACCAGATCAACACTGCTGCGACGGCGAGCGCGGCGCCCCCGGTGCTCATTGCGGCGCCTCCCGGCATCCGGCGGTCTGCCAGTCCGCGCTGCCGTCGGCGTAGGTCTCGAACTTCCAGATCGGAACGGTCGCCTTGATCGCGTCGATGACCGCGGCGCACACGGCGAAGGCTTCACGCCGGTGCGCGGCCGCGACGGCCACGACGACGGCGGCATCGCCGATCGCCAAGTCGCCGACGCGGTGCTGGGCGGCGACCCGGACGGCGGGCCCGCGGTGCGCGTCGCAGACGCGGGTCAGGAACTCGCCCGCACGCGGGTGCGCTTCATAGTGCAGGCCGGTGACCGATCGCCCGTCGTGGTGGTCGCGGACCGCGCCGACGAAGGTCACCACGGCCCCGTCGGCGTCGGAGTGCACCGCCGCCTCGCAGGCCCGCGGATCGAGTGGCGTGCCGACGATCGGCGCCAATCCGCTACTCATGACCGCCCCCGCCCGCCAGGTGGAACAGGTGGTCGATCAGCGGATCGAGCACCGCCAGGCCGTCGCGCACCCCACCGCGCGACCCGGGCAGGTTCACGACGAGGGTCCGCCCGGCGAACCCGGCCAGGCCGCGACTCAGCGACGAGTACGGCGTCGACGCACGGCCGGTCTCGCGCAGTGCCTCGGCGATGCCGGGCAGGGCGGTGGTCAGGTGGGGTGCCGTCGCCTCCGGGGTGTGGTCGTCGGATGTCGGTCCGGTGCCGCCGGTCGTGATCATCAGCGACGGGTTCGCCGCGAGGGCCTCGGAAATGGCGCCCGCGATGTCGGCGTCGGCGACGATGGTCGGTTCGTCGACCTCGAATCCCTTGTCCACCAGCCAGTCTCGAAGGATCGGCCCGGTGGCGTCGACCCGCCGGCCAGCGGCGACGCGCGTGGAGGAGACGATGACGCGCGCGACGCGCCCCGGGTGGAGGTCGACGATCGCGGCGGCTGGGCCGGTGGTGGAGGGGGTGACGGGCTGCGGTGCCGACCCGTCGCGGCGCCAGGCACCGTGGCGCCCGCCGTCTTTGGCCACCAGGCCGATCTCGGTCATGGTGGCCGCGGGGTCGACGGCCTTGACCATGTCGTGCAGCGTCAACCCGGCGATGCTGATCGCGGTGAGGGCCTCCATCTCGACTCCGGTCTTTCCGGTGGTCGTCGCGGTGGCGGTGACCTCGACCTCGGCCGCGCCGAGGGAGAACGCGACCTCGACGGAGTCCAGGGGCAGCGGGTGGCACAGCGGGATCAACTCGGCGGTCCGCTTGGCGCCCATGATGGCGGCGATCCGGGCGACGGCCAGGACGTCGCCCTTGCGGTGCCCGCCCGAGCCGATGAGCGCGATGACCTCGGCCGTCGTGCGGAACACCCCCCGGGCGGTGGCGCTGCGTGCGGTGACCGCCTTGGCAGACACGTCCACCATCCTCGCTGCACCCGACTCGTCGAGGTGGGTCAGGTGCGGTGTCAGGTCGTCAACGGCCATAGCGGGACCTCCGAGTCGGGGGCTAGTTCGGTGAGATCGGCGCCGACCTCGACTAGGACGTCGGCCTGGGCCGCGGTGGCCACGAGGTGACTGCCCGGCCCGCCGACGAGTCGGACGCGGCCGGTGCCGTCGTCGAGCCGGCGGCCGCGCAGGAACTGGGTCTTGCCCGCCGGCGAGGCGGTCCCGGTCGTGACGCGTCCGCGACCGGTGGCGATCGGCGGCAGGCCCGCGACGGCGCGCAGGGCATCGCGCACGAGGACCTCGAAGGACACCACGACCCCGACCGGGTTCCCCGGCAGGCTGATCACCGGCACGCCCCGCCAGCGCGACAGGCCCTGCGGCCCGCCCGGCTGCATCGCCACCGGGCCGAACCAGGCGTCGCGCGCGCCGCTGTCCGCGGTGGCAAGCAGGTCGCGAACCGGTTCGCGTTCGCCCGCGGACACCCCGCCCGAGGTGAGCACGAGGTCCGCGCCGACCACCGCCTCGTCGAGTCGGTCACCGAAGGCACCCTCCCCGTCGTCGGCCACCGCAACGCTCACCACCTCACCGCCGTGGGCGCGCGCCAGCGCGGCGAGGACCACCGAGTTCGATTCGTGGATCTGTCCGGGGCCCAGCGGCTCACCCGGTGCCACCAGCTCGGACCCGGTGGAGATGACGGCGACGCGGGGGCGCCGGTGCACGGCGAGCTCGGCCAGCCCCGCGGCGGCGAGGGCGCCGAGGTGGTGTGGGGCGAGCACCAAGCCAGGCTGCGCGATCCGGTCGCCGGCCGCCACGTCGGACCCCGCGCGCCGCACGAAGGCGCCGCTGGTCGGGCGCGCGGCGAAGGAGACCGTTGAGCCCCCGTCGGCGGCCCGCTCGTCGGCCTCCTCGACCGGGATGACCGCATCGGCGCCCGGCGGGATCGGTGCCCCGGTCATGATGGCCGCCGCTGTCCCGGGAGCCAGATCCGGGGCGGCGCCGCCGGCATAGATCCGTCCGGTGACCGGCAGTGCGCCGCCGGGATCAACGTCGTCGGCGCGCACCGCGAACCCGTCCATCTGGGAATTGTCGAAGACTGGCAGCGCCGTGACCGCGGCCGCGGCCACCGCGAGCACCCGGCCGTGCGCGTCAGCGGTGCGCACCGTGGTGACCGCGGCGAGCGGCGCTAGCAGGTCGGCGATCGCGCGGCGGTGATCGGCCACGGGGCGGCGGGACATGTCTCAAGTTTAGGGAGCAGGGGTCCGCGGGCGTGCGGGCCGGGGCGCCGCGGGCCGGGAAGGCCGCGCCGGGACGAACCCCGGCGGGTAGCGTGGGGGGCGTGACCGCGTCCGAAGCCCCCGCGCCGCCCGCACTGCTGGTGGACCGGTCCGGGCGCCGCGCGCGCGACCTGCGGATCTCGTTGTCGCAGGCCTGCACCCTGCGCTGTCGCTATTGCATGCCGGCGCAAGGCCTGCCGTTGCTGCCGCGCGAGGACCTGCTGTCGGCGGCCGAGGTGACCCGACTGGTCGATGTCGCGGTGGCCCGGCTGGGCATCGAGGAGGTGCGGCTGACGGGGGGCGAACCACTGGTGCGCGGTGATCTGGAACTCATCGTGGCCGGGATCGCGTCGCGCCACCCGCAACTGCCGATCGCGGTGACCACCAACGGCATCGGCCTGGAGCGGCGCGCGCAGGCACTGGCGCACGCGGGCTTGACCCGGGTGAACATCTCGCTCGACACGGTCGACCCGGAACTCTTCGCGCGGGTCACCCGCCGGGACCGCCTGCCCGATGTCGTCGCCGGGATCGATGCCGCGGTGGCCGCCGGGCTGTCGCCGGTCAAGGTCAATGCGGTGCTGCTGCCCGAGACGCTGGACCGCGCCGCCGAACTGCTGCACTGGTGCCGCGATCGGGGACTGGCGCTGCGGTTCATCGAGGCGATGCCGCTCGACGCCGACCGCGCCTGGTCGGCGCAGCAGATGGTCACTGCGGCCGACCTGCTCGCCGAGCTGGGTTCCACGATGACGCTCACCGCCGTCGGCCGCGACGACCCGAGCGCCCCCGCGGCACTGTGGGCCGTCGACGGCGGCCCCTACCGGGTCGGGATCATCGCCTCGATGACCCGGTCCTTCTGCGGTACCTGTGACCGGACGCGGATCACCGCGCAGGGCCGGGTGCGGCCGTGCCTGTTCTCCGACGACGAGATCGACCTCGTCGGAGTGCTGCGGTCGGGCGGCTCCGACGACGACCTGGCCCAGGCGTGGCGCACGGTGACTTTGCGCAAGTCCGCCGGGCACGCCGACCTGCACGACGTGGTCGCGCCGCAGCGCAGCATGGGGGCCATCGGTGGCTGAGCACGACGCCGGGCCTGGCGCCACGACGGTGACGGTGACCTATTTCGCGGCACTGGCCGACCGGACGGGGTGCCGCCGCGAAGAGCTGGTCGTGGCCGAGGCGACGGTGGGCGCGCTGCGCACAGCGGTCACCACCGCCCACGGCCGCGCGGTCGGCGAATTGGCCCGACTCTCCACGGTGCTGACCGGCGACGAGATCGTTCGAGACGATTCCGCGGCGATCAATCCGGTCGTCGATCTGCTCCCACCGTTCGCAGGAGGATAGACGTGCTGTTCAACAAGACGGTGCTCAACAAGCTGGTGCTCAACACGACGGCACTCAAGAAGGCCGCGGTCGTGGCGACGGCGGCCGCGGTCGCCGTCGCCGGGTTGGCCGGGTGCGGGCGCGACGATGCGTCGCCGCAATCCATCCGGGTGCTGGCGGCCGCATCGCTGGTGGACGTGCTCAAACCGATGGTGACCGCCTATCGGCAAGAGCATCCCGGGGCGGCGGTCCAGGTCGACACCGGCGCCTCGTCGGCCCTCGTGCAGAAGCTGAAGTCCGGCGCCAAGGGTGATGTCCTGATCACGGCAGACGAGGCGACCATGGCCAAAGCCGTTGCCGCCGGTGTCGCCCGGGACCCGCGGGTGGTCGCCACGAACCGATTGGTGATCGTGGTGCCGAAGGGCAACCCGGGGAAAGTCACCGACGTGCGGTTCTTCACCGTGGCCGGCAACCGGGCGGTCGTGTGCGCCCGCGAGGTGCCGTGCGGGGCGGCGGCGGAGAAGGCGATCGCCGCGATCGGCGGCACAGCGCATCCGATCAGCCGGGCGACCGACGTGCGGGCCGCACTGGGGTCGGTGACCAGCGGCGAGGCCGACGCGGCACTCGTCTACGCCACCGACGCCGCATCTGCGGGCGACCGGGTGGAGACGATCGCGATCCCGGATGCGCCGGTGAACCGCTATCCCGCGTCCGCGCTGACCGATGCCGGCCGTGCGTTCGTCGACCTGCTCGCGGGCAAGGCCGGGCAGCGCATCTTCGCAGAAGGCGGGTTCGGGCCGGCGTGATCAGGCGGCGTTCCCCGGGGCCGGGGGCCGGTCCCCGGCCGGGGCGCGCAGTCGGCGCGGTGGGCCTCCTCGGGCTCCTCGTGCTGCTCACCCCGCTGGCGGCGTTGGTGCTGACCGCGCCGTGGGGGCGGATGGTCGGGCTGCTCACCGCGCCGTCGGCACGGTCGGCGCTGTGGCTGTCGCTGGGGTCGGCGGGCCTGGCCACGGCGATCGCCACCCTGCTCGGCGTCCCGCTGGCCGCGTTGCTGGCCGGCGGGATCGCCTCGGACCGGTTGCGCACCGCGATGCGCCTGGCGGTCCTGGTGCCGATGGTGCTGCCGCCGGTGGTGGTCGGCGCCGGGCTGTTGGCGGCGTTCGGGCGCCGGGCCCCGATCGGGTCGCTGATGGACTCGTGGTTCGGCTGGACCCCGACGTACACGTTCGCCGCGGTGGTGCTCGCCCAACTCGTGGTGTCGATGCCGTTTCTGGTAATCAGCGTGGAATCGGCGCTGCGCAGCCGCGACATCGAGGCCGAAGAGGTCGCGCACACCCTCGGCGCAGGCCGCTTCACCACGTTCTGGCATGTGACCTTGCCCATGATCCGCACCGGGATCGGTGCCGGTGCGCTGCTCTGCTTCGCCCGCTGTCTGGGCGAGTTCGGTGCGACCGTGACTTTCGCGGGCAATATCGAGGGAGTCACCCAAACCCTCCCGCTGGCCATCTACCTGGCCCTCATCCGCGACGACCAGTCCGCGGTGGCGCTCTCGGTCGGGCTGGTGATCCTCAGCGTCGTGGTGCTGGTCACCCTGCGCCGCCGGTGGGTGCCGGGACTGTGGCCGCAGCGAACCGTTGAGCGCACATCGCCGACGTTTCCGGCGTGAGGTTCTGGTTACGTCCCGGTGATCGCCCCGGCGGGCCGTCGCAACACGCGGTCCATAGCGTCGCCCCCATCAACCGGCACGAGTGTGGGAGGCAACGTGAAGCACGTGCGAGAACAGGCCGAGGGCGTCTTGGCGAACTGGGATCCCGAGGACGACGAACAGTGGGTCAGCGGCGGGGCGCAGATCGCGCGTCGAAACCTGATCTGGTCAGTCGTCGCCGAGCACATCGGATTCTCGGTGTGGTCGCTGTGGTCGGTGATGGTGTTGTTCATGCCGGTCGACGTCTACGGCCTGTCCACCGGTGACAAGTTCCTCATCGGTGCGACGGCCACCCTGGCGGGTGCGTTCCTGCGCTTTCCGTACACGATGGCGACCACCCGCTTCGGCGGGCGCAACTGGACGGTGTTCTCGGCATTCGTGTTGATCATCCCGGTGAGCGCCACCATCTGGATCCTCGCCAACCCGGGGATGCCGCTGTGGATCTACCTGCTCTGCGCTGCGCTCACCGGCCTGGGCGGCGGCAACTTCGCGTCGTCGATGACGAACATCAACGCGTTCTACCCCCAGCGTCTCAAGGGCTGGGCGCTGGGCCTCAACGCCGGCGGCGGCAACCTCGGGGTGCCGGCCGTGCAGCTCATCGGGTTGCTCGCGGTCGCGTGGATCGGTGACGCCGCGCCGTACTGGGTGTGCGCGGTCTACCTGGTGCTGTTGGTGATCGCCGGGATCGGCGCCGCGCTGCGGATGGACAACCTGGCCATCAGCGGCGTCGACCTCAAGGCGATGGGCCGGGCGGTCGCCAATCGGAACACCTGGATCATCGCCGCCCTCTACATCGGCACCTTCGGGTCGTTCATCGGCTACTCCTTCGCGTTCGGGCAGGTGCTGGCCGGGTACTTCCGCGACCACGGGGACAGCCCCTCGCAGGCGGCGCTGCACGCCGCGCAGATCGCCTTCCTCGGGCCACTGCTCGGTTCCGTCAGCCGCGTCTACGGCGGCAAGCTCGCCGATCGGGTCGGCGGCAGCCGGGTAACCCTCTGGGTCTTCCTCGGGATGACCGTCGGCGCCGGGGTCCTCATCGTCGGCGACGGGTCGCTGGCGTTCTACGTGGTCGGCTTCATCAGCCTGTTCGTCCTGTCCGGGATGGGCAACGGCTCGGTGTACAAGATGATCCCCTCGGTCTTCGACGCGGCGGCACAGTCCAAGCGCTTCGCGACCACCGCGCAGCGCACCGAGTACTCCCGGGCGCTCACCGGCGCGGTGATCGGCATCGCCGGCGCCATCGGCGGCCTCGGCGGCGTCGGGATCAATCTGGTTCTGCGCCAGTCGTATTCGGCCTCGGGTGCGGCCACGTGGGCCTTCGTCGTCTTCGCCGCGTACTACGTCCTGGCCGGGCTGATCACGTGGGCGGTGTACCTGCGGGTGCCGCGCGGTGCGGTCCGGGATCAGGCAGCCCACGACGCGGAGCCGTCGATCGCCGACCCGGCGAAGGTTTCTGAGAGACTGGGGTGATGAGGCCTGCCCCGTCGACCCCCGCGCCCGGTCTGAACGGTTTCACCGTTGCGATCACGGCGGCCCGGCGCGCCGACGAGTTCGCCATGCTGCTCGCGCGCCGCGGTGCGCACACCCTCGCCGCCCCGGCGATGTCCATCATCCCGCTGGCCGACGACGTCGCACTGCGGTCCGCGACCGACGACCTGTTGGCCACCGCACCCGACCTGCTGATCGCCACGACCGGGATCGGGTTCCGCGGTTGGGTGGAAGCCGCCGAGGAGTGGGGATTGGCGGGCGCACTGATGGATCAGTTGGGTGCCGCCCGGGTGATCTCGCGCGGGCCGAAGGCGACCGGTGCACTGCGCGCGGCCGGGCTGCGCGAAGAGTGGTCGCCGGATTCGGAGTCGATGACCGAGGTGCTCGCGCACCTGCCCGCGGACCTGAGTGGGCAACGCGTTGCCGTCCAGTTGCACGGTGCCACCGACGATTGGGATCCGAACCCGGGGTTCCTGGCCGAGCTGCGCCGTCGCGGGGCGCAGGTGATCGGGGTGCCCGTGTACCGCTGGACGGCGCCGACCGATCAGTCGCGGTTCGATGCCCTGTTGGTGGAGCTGGCCGCAGCCCGCGTCGACGCGGTCGCGCTGACCTCGGCGCCGGCGGTCGCGGCGATGGTGGAACGCGCGGGGGAGCTCGGGTTGCGGGACGCGCTGCTCGACGCCCTGCGCGGGCCGGTGGTGCCCTATTGCGTCGGGCCGGTGACCGCGCGGCCGCTCGACGACGCTGGCGTGCCCAGCATCGCTCCCGAGCGGATGCGCCTGGGCGCGTTGGCCCGGCTGATCGGCGACGACCTGCCTCGTCGGCGCCCGGAGCTGCGAGTCGCCGGGCACCGGGTCGGCGTGCGGGCCAATGCGGTCGTCGTCGACGGCGAGGCCCGCGACGTGTCCCCGTCCGGGCTGGCGTTGCTGACTGCGCTGGCGGCCAACCCCGGCGAGGTCGTGTCCCGGACCGATCTGCTGGAGCTGCTGCCGGTCGCCGGTGCCGACGCCCACGCCGTGGAGGTCGCGATCGGCCGGTTGCGGGGCGCGCTCGGCGCCCGCGAGCTGATCGCGACGGTGGTCAAGCGGGGCTATCGCCTGGCGACGGACTGAGCCGCACGACGATCGCCTTGGAGACCGGTGTGTTGCTCTCCAACGCCGTGCTGTCGAGTGGGACGAGGACGTTGGCCTCGGGGAAGTAGGTCGCCGCGCATCCCCGGGCGGTCGGGAAGGCGACGACGCGCAAGCCGCGCAGCACCCGGTCGGGTTGGCCGGGCCACTCGCTGAAGACGTCCACCTGCTGGCCGTCGACGAGTCCGAGCTCGGTGATGTCGTCGGGGTGCACGAAGACGACGTGGCGGCCCTTCTTGATCCCGCGGTACCGGTCGTTGAGGCTGTAGATCGTGGTGTTGAACTGGTCGTGGGAGCGCACCGTCTGCAGCAGCAGGCGCCCCGGAGGGCAATGCACGTGTTCGAGTTCGTTGGCCGTCAGCCGTGCCCGACCGGTCTCGGTCTCGAAGCGGCGTTCGTCGCGCGGCCCGTTGGGCAGCACGAAGCCGTCGCGGGTGCGGGTCTTGGTGTTGTAGTCCGCACAGCCGGGCACCACCCGGGAGATGTGGTCGCGGATCACGTCGTAATCCCGGATCATCGCCGGCCAGTCGATGCCGTAGCGGTCGCCCAACGTGGCGTGCGCGAGCCCGGCGACGACGGCGGTCTCGGACCGGACCTGGTCGGACACCGGCGGGATCTGCCCGTGCGAGGCGTGCACCGCGCAGACCGAGTCCTCGACGGTGACGTACTGCGGGCCCGATTCCTGCAGGTCGACCTCGGTGCGTCCGAGCACCGGCAGGATCAGGGCTTCCTCGCCGGTGACGACGTGGGAGCGGTTGAGCTTGGTCGACAACTGCACCGACAGGCGGGTCTTTTCCATCGCCGACTCGGCGAGGGCCGTGTCGGAGATGGCCCCGAGCAGGTTCCCGCCAAGTCCGACCCACACCTTGATCCGGCCTTCGTCGAGCGCGCGGATCCCGCGCACGGCGTCGACGCCGTGGTCGCGCGGCGGATCGAAGCCGAACTCGGCGCTCAGCGCGTCGAGGAAGGAGTCGGGCATCTGTTCCCACACGCCCATGGTGCGGTCGCCCTGCACGTTGCTGTGGCCGCGGATAGGTGACGCCCCGGCGCCGGGCCGGCCGATGTTGCCGCGCAACAGCAGCAGGTTGATGATCTCCTTGATCGTGTCGACGCCCTTGCGGTGCTGGGTGATGCCCATCGCCCAGCAGACGATCACCCGCTCCGCCCGAAGGTAGCGGTCGGCGAGTTCGTCGATCTCCGCGGCGGGGACGCCGGTGGCGAGCGCGACCTCGTGCTCGTCGAGCGCGGCGAGGTGGTCGGCGAAGGCTGGGAATCCGTCGCAGTAGCGCTCCAGGAAGGGGTGGTCGAGCACCGTGCCGGGCGCGGCCGCCTCGGCGGCCAGGACCCGGGCGCTGACCGCTTGCAGCAGTGCCATGTCGCCGCCGGAGCGGATCTTGATGAACTGGTCGGCGATCTTCGTGGGCCGGCCCAGATAGCCGCGCACCCGTTGGGGGTCCTTGTAGCCGATGAGGCCGGCCTCGGGCAGCGGGTTCACCGCGACGATCTCGGCGCCGTTCTCCTTGGCCTCCTGCAGCGCGGTGAGCATCCGGGGGTGGTTGGTGCCGGGGTTCTGGCCCATCACGATGATGAGGTCGGCCTGCCCGAAGTCGCGATAGGAGACGGTCGACTTGCCGATACCGATCGAGTAGGTCATCGCGGTGCCCGTCGACTCGTGGCACATGTTGGAGCAGTCGGGCAGGTTGTTGGTGCCCCATGCGCGCGCGAAGAGCTGGAAGACGAAGGCTGCCTCGTTGGAGGCGCGCCCGCTGGTGTAGAAGGCAGCCTCGTTCGGGTCGTCGAGCTCACCGAGCCGGGCCGCCACGATCGCGAAGGCCTCCTCCCAGGTCACCGGCGTGTAGTGGTCGGCACCGGGCGCCTTGTGGACGGGCTCGACGAGCCGGCCCTGCTGCCCGAGCCAATATTCGCTCTTGTCCTGCAGCGAGCTCAGCGGGTTCGCCAGCCAGAAGGAGCGCTCGACTGTGAGCGGAGTCGCCTCCCAGGTGACGGCCTTGCCGCCGTTCTCGCAGAACTCGGCGAGCTTGCGGTGCTCGGGATCGGGCCACGCGCAGCTCATGCAGTCGAAGCCGTCCTGGTGGTTGATCTTCGCCATGAGCCGGGCGGTGCGGGCCACCCCCATCTGCTTGATCGCCGGCTCCATCGAGTGGTACACCCCGCCGATGCCCGCGGCGAACGATTTGGGAGGGCCGACCTCGATAGCATCGTCGGAGTAGTCCTCGCGCGGCGCCTTGGCGCTCACCGGACGCCTACCGGTTCGGCCGCCCGGACCCGGTCGGGGCGGCTGTAGATCACCATCGAATCCTCCCTCAGAAAGCCGACGAGGGTCAGCCCCGCCGTCACGGCGAGGTCGACGGCCAGCGACGAGGGGGCCGACACCGCGGCCAGGATCGGGATGCCGGCCATGAGTGCTTTCTGGGTGAGTTCGAAGCTGGCCCGCCCGGACACCATCAGAGCGCAGCCGCCCGCGGGCACCCGGTCGTTGAGCAGGGCCCATCCGACGACCTTGTCGACGGCGTTGTGCCGGCCGACATCCTCGCGCGCCACCAGCAGCCCGCCGGTGGCGGTATCGAACAGTGCCGCCGCGTGCAGGCCGCCGGTCCGGTCGAACACTGCCTGCTCGGCGCGCAGGGCATCGGGGAACCCGAGGAGGACGGCCGCGTCGAGCTCCGCGCCGTCGTCGGCGACGTCGAATCGTGACGTGGTGCGCACCGCATCGATCGTCGACTTGCCGCACACCCCGCAGGCGCTCGTCGTCCCGAAGGCGCGCGCGAGGCTGGGATCGGGTGGCGCGACCCCGGGGGCCAACCCGATGTCGAGGACGTTGTAGGTGTTGTGGCCATCGGCGCCGGTGCCCGCGCAGTACCGGGCACTCGCATAGTCGGCCGACGCGTGGATCACGCCCTCGCTGACGAGGAACCCGGCGGCGAGCTCGACGTCGTGGCCGGGGGTGCGCATGGTGACCGCGAGGGAGCGGCCGCCGATCCGGATCTCCAGCGGCTCCTCGACGGTCAGGAAGTCGGCGCGCTCGCGCTTGGTCGAACGCGGGGAGTCGCCGAGACTCAGGCGGGTCACTCGTCGGCGTGCGGTGATGCGGGACACACCCCTTGGTAGCACTGGACTGACCGCCGGGGCAAGAGCACCGCTGGAGCCCTAGGATCGAGGCCATGCCGACGATCCGCCCCCGCGAGTGGGTCCTCGCCGGGGTGCTCTCGAGCACCGCGGGCTATCTCGACGCCGTCGGCTTTCTCGACCTCGGCGGCTATTTCGTGTCCTTCATGAGCGGCAACACGACGCGGATGTCGGCGGAGGCGGTCGGGGTCGATGCCGTCGGGGCGGGCAAGGCGTTGGGACTGATCGGACTGTTCTTCGCCGGATCCTTCCTCGGTGCGGTGGTATCGCGGTTCGGCGACGGCCGGGTCAGCGTGTTGGGGCGTGACCTGCCTGCGAAGCTCTTGCTTCCAGCCGCCTGACTGACTCACTCATCGATGCGCTCAGCGAGGTCCCAGAGATATCCGAACGGGTCGACGACGCGTGCCTTGAGATCGCCCCAGAATTGGGCGGCCGGCGCGGACACGATGGTTGCTCCTGCGTCGCGCATCTGGCGTGTCGTTCCGTCGACGTCATCGACATAGACGTAGAAGATGAACGGGGGTCGATCGGCCTCGGACGGTTGCTGGAGGTCTGAATCAAAACCCGTGCGGTTGAGTGTGAGGTTGGTGCCACGGTATCGCAGGCGTGCGAATGATGTCGCCTCGCCCTCGGAACGGAGGACGAATATCTGCGCGAACCCGATGGTCGAGCAATAAAACGAGACAGCGGCATCCACGTCATCCACGACGAGCGCGGGTGTCAGCCAGGTGAGACCCGGCCATGGGTGGGGCCTATTGTCGACGTTGGCGAACCAGTCGCCCTCAGCGATCTTCATGTCGGACTCTTCTCTTGACTCTTGAACCGATGTAGGTGATTCGACGAGCGTGCGTACCATCGCGGTAGTTGCGGACCCTCTGCCTTTCATGTGCGGATGCGACGCACGAGCGCGTCGCCCTCGCGGCTGACGCTCGTGCCGACGACCATACCGAGAGCGATCGCCGCGATCGAGAGCAGCGTCTGTAGAACGACGCAGCGTCGGGCGCGGTATCGACGGCGGAGTGGTTCCCGGTGCCGGCGATCCTCGTGGTCGTGGTGGCGATGGGGGCGATGAATGCCACCTTCCTGGACCGGGGCGAGGTCTCGGTGGGCCTCACCTACATGACCGGCGCCGTGGTGAAGGCCGGTCAGCGCTTGGCCGATGCGTTCTTCGGCGGTCCGCGCTGGCAATGGCTGCGCCCTCTGATCCTGTGGGCATCGCTGGCCGGCGGTGCGCTGCTCGGCGGCTGGGCCTACACCCGGTTGGGCCTGGCCGCACTGTGGCCGGCCTGCGCGGTGCTGGGGGCCGCGACGGTGCTGACCTGGTGGGTCCGCCGGTCCGACGCTAGACCCGAGTCGGTACCGGCTGTGTGAGGGCCGATTCGGCTCGACGGCACGCCAGGTCGACGACGGCGGGGTGCAGGCCCAGCGGTGCGGCCACCACGTCGGCGCCCGCGTCGTGCAGGCGCCGGGCGAACAGCCCGTCGGCCAACAGGTAGGCGGCCACCGCGACCCGGGCGCCGGGCCGGGACCGCGCGCGCGCGTCGGCGATGACCTCGGCGATGGCGGGCGGGCCCGATCCGTCGGCGCTGGGGATGACGACGCCGGCGCGCACCGGGGCGCCGACCCGCAGCGCCAGCAGGCGGGCCATCCTCGCGACGTCGCCCTGGGCGCGCAGATCGCGCGAACCGGCGGCGGCGAGCACGACCTGGTCGCCGGGCTGCCACCCGGCGATCAACAGCCGGGCGATCATCGCGTCGGCCAGCGCCGGGTCGGGGCCCAGCGCCGCGGACACGACGGTGCGCCGCTCGGAGTTCCGCAGGTAGGCGGGGAGGTCGGCGCGGACGTGATAGCCGCTGGCGAGGAAGGCGGGCACCACGCGGACTGGATCGGCACCGGCGATCCCGGCCAACGCCTCGGCCGGGTCGGGGCCGAGGACGTCGACGAACCCGACCCGGACGTCGTCACCGGTGCGCAGTGCCATGGCGTGGGCGAGGTCGCCGATCATGGCCACGCCGTGCGGATTCCGGGTGCCGTGGGCGACGAGCAAGGTGGTCATGACGCGCTGCGCACCCGTCCGCGGAAGCCGTCGGGCCGGTACCCGAACCGGATCTCGGGGGAGTTCGCGACGAAGACGGTGCCATCCAAGCCGATCCGGGTCGCGTAGACCGGGATGCTGATGCCCTCGGCGTCGAGGCAACGCCCGTCGATGAGGCTGAACGCCTGTTTCTTCAGCGGCGACTGCACGATCGGGAAGCCGTTGCGGTCGCCGACGATCCCGCGCGACATCACTGCCGCCCGGCCGATCGGGTCGATGTTGCCGATGGCGCGGATGCTGTCGTCGGCCAGGCGGAACAGCGCCACCTGTGCGTTGTCGGGCAGCAGGACCGCCACGCCGCGCAGCGGCTCGAGCCGGGAGAGCGGGCAGGCGGCGGTCCAGTCGCGGGTCCAGCGGTGCAGGTCGAAGTTGATGCTCATCGTGCGGTGGCCTCCTGGCTCTCCGGCATGGCCGGGGTGCCCAGCAGGACTGGGACCTTGCGGCCGTGGTTCTCGGTGAAACTCACCGTCGGGTCGGGGGTGTCGGGCGCATTGACGAAGGACACGAACCGCGACAGTTTGTCCGGGTCGTCGAGCACGCCCTTCCACTCGCATTCGTAGCCGTCGACGTGGCGGGCCATGTCGGCCTCGAAGTCGGCGGCCAGTCCGAGGCTGTCGTCGACCACGACCGCGCGAAGGTGGTCCAGGCCGCCGTCGATCGCCTCGAGCCAGGGCGCGGTGCGCTGCAACCGGTCGGCCGTGCGGATGTAGTACATGAGGAACCGGTCGATGTAGCGGATCAGCGTCTCGGTGTCGAGGTCGCCGGCCAACAACTGTGCGTGGCGCGGGGTCATGCCGCCGTTGCCGGCGACGTAGAGGTTCCAGCCCTTGTCGGTGGCGATGATGCCGACATCCTTGCCGCGCGCCTCGGCGCACTCGCGGGCGCAGCCGGAGACACCCATCTTGATCTTGTGCGGTGAACGCAGCCCGCGGTAGCGCAGCTCCAGGTCGATGGCCAGCTGCACCGAATCTTGCTGGCCGTAGCGGCACCAGTCCGAGCCGACACAGCTCTTCACGGTGCGCAGCGACTTGCCATAGGCCTGGCCCGACTCCATCCCGCCGTCGACGAGTCGGCGCCAGATCTGCGGCAACTGGTCCACGGTGGCACCGAACATGTCGATGCGCTGGCCGCCGGTGACCTTGGTGTAGAGGCCGTAGTCCCGGGCGATCTCACCGATCAGGATGAGGTGCTCGGGGGTGATGTCACCGCCGGGCACGCGCGGCACCACCGAGTAGGTGCCGTTGCGCTGGATGTTGGCCAGGAAGTGGTCGTTGCTGTCCTGCAAAGACGCTTGCTCCCCGTCGAGGATGTGCTCGGAGCTCGTCGACGCCAGGATCGACGCGACGGTGGGCTTGCAGATGTCGCAGCCGGTACCGGTGCCGAACCGGCCGATCAGCCCGGTGAAGGTGCGGATGCCGCTGGCCCGGACGAGCTCGAACAACTCGGCGCGGGAGACCTCGAAGTGCTCGCACAGCGCGGTGCTCTGTACCACGCCGGAATCGGCGAGGATCTGCGAGAGCAGCGGCACGCACGACCCGCAGGCGGTGCCCGCGCCGGTGCACTTCTTCAGGTCGGCCACGGTGCAGGCGCCGTCGGCGATGGCAGAGCACAGGGTGCCCTTGTCGACGTCGTTGCACGAGCAGATCTGCGCGTCGTCACCCAGGGCGCCGACCCCGATCGCCGCCGCGCCGTCGGTGGCCGGCGAGATGAGGCTGACCGGGTCGCCGGGCAGGGTCTGCCCGACCAGGGGCCGCAGCAGGCCGTAAGCACTGGCATCGCCGACGAGGATGCCGCCGAGCAGGGTTTGTGCGTCGTCGGAGAGGACGAGCTTGGCGTAGGTGCCGTTGATCGGGTCGCTGACGACGACGTTGAGGGCCCCCTCGGTCCGGCCGTGCGCGTCGCCGAAGCTGGCGACGTCGACGCCGAGCAGCTTCAGCTTGGTCGACAGGTCGGCGCCGGGGAACTGTGCGTCGCCGTCGAGCAGACGGTCGGCGACGACCTCCGCGGTCGCATATCCGGGGCCGACGAGGCCGTAACAGACACCCTCGATCGCGGCGACCTCGCCGATCGCGTAGATCGCCGGGTCGGAGGTCGTGCAGCCGGGATCGGTGAGGATCCCGCCGCGCTCGGCGAGGTCCAGGCCCGCCGCGCGTCCCAGTTCGTCTCGCGGGCGGACGCCGGCGGCGAAGACGAGCAGGGCGGCGTCGACGACGGTGTCCTCACCGAGAGTGACCCGCAGGCCACCGCCGTCGACGGCCTCGATGTTCGACGTGCCGACCCCCAGCGACACGTCGATCCCGAGCTCGCCCACCATGCGGGCAAGGTGTTCGCCGCCGGCGGAGTCCACCTGCTGCGGCATGAGTCGCGGGTTGTACTCGACGACGTGCGGGCGCAGGCCGAGCTGGCGCAGGGCATTGGCGGCTTCCAGGCCCAGCAGGCCGCCCCCGACGACGATGCCCACCGCGCCGGGGTCGTCGGCGAGCGCGCGCTGCGCGTCGGCCCGGATCGCATCGAGGTCGTCGAGGGTCCGGTAGACGTGGCAGCCGTCGGCATCGTGGCCGGGGACCGGTGGCACGAATGCGTAGGAGCCGGTCGCCAGAACGAGTGCGTCGTAGGCGATCTGGGTGCCGTCGGTCAGTGCAACGGTGCGGGCGTCGCGGTCGATCCCGGCCACGGCCATGCCCAGGCGCAGCTCGACCCGGTCGTCGCCGGCGTAGTCGTTACCGGTCAGCGCCAGGTCTTTGCGGTCCCATGTGCCGACGTAGGAGCTGAGCCCGACGCGGTCGTAGGCGGCGTCGGATTCCTCGCCGAGCACGATGATGCGCCAGCGGTTCTGCGTGTCGCGGGTGCGAAGTGCTTCGACGAATCGGTGGCCGACCATGCCGTGGCCGACGACGACCGCGGTTGCGGGCTGGGGCTGCGATGCCATCTGGTTCCTCCTTGGCGCCGGTGAGCGTGACGGCGATGAGACCACGGTAGGAATCCGGTGTTGCGCGGGTGTTGCCGAGACTGTTGCGGCGGCATGACAAAGGAGGCGGTCATGTTACCGGCGGGTTCTCAATGGCGCACAGCCAAAAGGCCGCCGATGTGAGGTTGGCTCAGGTCAGGCGCCGGGCGGGGCCGTCGTTCCCGGGCGGAATCAGGACCAGAGCGCTCGCACCGATGAGTGATCGCAGGTGGGCGGTCGATTCGACGGTGCCGCCCAGCCATTGCCCGGCGCCATCGGGCCGGGCCGGGACCACTCGCCACAACTCCGGGTGGGCCAGGTCCGCGGCGTTGTCCAGGGTGACCATCTGCGGTCGTTCGGGGACCGCGGCGAGCAGGGCGTCGCGCAGTGCTGGGAGACACAGCGCGGCGCCGGCGAGGGCGGCCACCGGGTTTCCGCCGAGCCCGAGCAGCACGCCGCCGTCGGCGAGGGCGGCGATGAGCAGCGAGCCGCCCGGGCGCAGCGGGAGCCCGTCGAGGAGCACGGTCGCGCCGGTGTCGGCGAGGGCGGCGCGCAGGTGGTCGGCGGTGCCGCGGCCGGTGGCGCCGATGACGACGACCAGGTCGCCCGGCACGCGAGCGGGGCCGACGGCGGCCGCGATCACCGCCGCCGAGTCGCCCAGGTGCTCGCCGGGGTGCACCCGGGCGCCGCACCGGGCGGCGAGGTCGCACACCGGTGCCGACGCGGTGTCGGCGATCCCGGACGGGCGGGTCGACCCGACCTCGTCGCCGGAGGTGTGCACGGTTGCGCGCAGCGGTCCCCGCACCGACAGACGGTCGGTGGCCGCTGCCCGGGCCGTGCCGATCAGCGCGGCGTCCACCCGGGTGCCGGTGGCGGCGAGTTGCTCGCCGGGTTGCCAGGAGGAGCCCCGGCGGCGGGTGTCGTCGCGTCCGGCGGAGACTTCGGCGAGTCGGCCGTCGGGGCGGGTGTCGACCTCCTCGAACCGGATGGTGCGCTCGGCGCCCGTGGGCAGCGGTGCCCCGGTGGCGATCGGCACGGCGGTGCCGGCCGCGTCCAGCACCCCGCCGCCGTGCCCGGCGCGCACTGCGGCACCGGTGATCCGCCACGGACCGGGGCCGCGCACCGCGTATCCGTCCATCGCGGCGGTGTCGAATGCTGGGAAGGAGGCCATGGCCCGCAGCGGACCGGCCAGCACCGCGTCGAGGGTGTCGTCGAGTGGCAGCTCGCGCGACGGGACCGGGTGCAGGGCGGCCAGCGCGTCGGCGAGCAGGTCGGCCGGTCCGTGGCGGCGCCGGGCCGCGGCGAGGTCGGCGGGGGTGTCGACGTCGGCGATCCCGGACAGCGGCACTCCCAGGGCGTCGGCCGGGATGAGCGAACGCATGGAGTCCCCGGCTGTGTGCAGGGCTGCGCGCAGGGCGCCGGCCTGCCACACGCCGACGAGGTATTGGCGGTGCCCCGCGTCGTCGAGGGCCAGGGCGACCGGTGCGCCGGTGGCGGCGCGCCGGGCGGCCAGGTGGGCGACCTGGTCGGTCGTCAGGAAGGGGAGGTCGGCGGCCAGCACGGCGATGTCCCGGTCGGCCGGGATATCGCCGAGTGCGGCGAACCCGGCGGCCAGCGCGGCGACGGGCCCGGTGAACGGCGGGTCCTCGCGGGTCAGGAGCACCCCTTCGGGCAGATCGCGCTCGGGCCCGACGACGACGGTGGCCCCGGCGTCCGCGACCGCGGCGAGTGCGATGTCGATCAAGCGGCGCCCGCCGACGAGGCTGGCCGGTTTATCGGCCCCGGCCAGCCGTCGGGCCCGACCGCCGGCCAGGATGATCGCGTCGAAGTCCACCGTCCCACCGTACTGACCGGGTCAGTAGACGTCGCGGACATAGCGGTTGTCGGCGGCCAGCGCTTTGACGTAGGAGGCGGCCATGTGCGGCGACATCCGCCCGTGCTGGGCGACGATCTCGCGCAGCGCGTCGTCGACGTCGCGCGCCATCTGGCCGGCGTCGCCGCAGACGTAGACGTGGGCGCCGCGGTGGATCCACTCCCACAGCTCCGCGGCATTGGCACGCATCCGGTCCTGGACGTAGACCTTGTCCGCCTGATCGCGGGAGAAGGCGAGTTCGAGCCGGGTGAGCACGCCGGCGGAGTGCAGCTCGGCGAGTTCGTCGCCGTACAGGAAGTCGGTGGCCTCGTGGCGTTCGCCGAAGAACAGCCAGTTGTCCCCGGCGGCGCCGGAGCGGGCCCGGTCGTGCAGGAAGCCGCGGAACGGCGCGACGCCGGTGCCCGGGCCGACCATGATCATCGGTGCGTCGGTGTCCGCCGGCGGGCCGAACCGCTTGTTCGGCGCCACGAAGATCCGCACCGGCGAGCCGGTGTCGGCGTCGGCGAGGAAGGTCGAGCACACCCCGTGGCGCGGGCCGTGATCGGAGGCGAACCGCACCGCCGACACCGTGATCTCGACGCGGCCCGGATCGGTCAGCGGTGACGAGGAGATCGAGTACAGGCGCGGCGCAAGGGGTTTGAGGACGGTGAGCCACTCCGACAGTGGCACCGCGACCGGGAATTCGGCGAGGACGTCCGCCGCCTGGCGACCCCAGGACCACTCGTGGAGCTGCGCCGGGTGTGCGGCGAGATCGGCGAACCCGGCGTCGGGGTGGTGCGCCGCCACCAGGCGCAGGAAGTCGGGGGTGATCCGGGTGATGTCGAAGTGGTCGGTGAGCGCTTCGACGAGCGGGCGCTGCTCCCCGTCGACGGTGACCGGTTCCTCGGCATCGCGCCCGGTGCGGGCCAGCCATTCCTCGACGGCGGCCGGACGATTGGTCGGCCAGACGCCGAGCGCGTCGCCGGCACTGTAGGACAGGGTGCCGGTCGGTACCGCGAAGGCGAAGCGGCGGACGTCCTTGTCGGAGCCCGGTGCGGTGAGCCGTGTGTTCTCGACCAGTTCGGTGCGCAGCGGGTGCCTGCGGGAGTGGGCGGTCACCTGGAGCGGTGCGCCGGTGCCGGGTGTGTCGGTCGCGGGCTGGGTGGTCGCGGGTTGGGTGCTCTCGGTACCCGGGTGGTCACGGTGCAGGGCGGCGAGGGCCCGCTGCTGCCAAGCCGCGGCCTGTTCGGCGTAGTCGGGCTCGCAGGAGGCGCGGTCGGTCAGCCGCTCGCCGCCGAGGTCGTGCAGGCGGGCGTCGAGCTTGCGGGCGAAGCCGCAGAAGTCCGCGTAGGCGGAGTCGCCGAAGCCCAGGACCGAATAGCGCAGCTCGGCCAGCTCGTCGTCGGACTCGACTGCGGCGAGGCAATCCCACAGTGCGACACCGGAATCCGGGGCGTCCCCGTCGCCGGTGGAGGCAACGACGAACAGGACGTCGCCGGTCAGCGCATCCACAGAGACCTGGTCGGCGCTGGTTTCCCGTGGCGTGAAGCCGGCCGCACCCAGCGCTGCGCTCAGCGTCGGGATGTACTCCTCGACTGTGCCGGTCTGCGACGCCCACACGATGTGCACCGTGCGCTGTGCGGCGGCAGCGCCCGGTGCGCCCGGTGCGCCCGGTGCGGCGGGGGAGCCGGGACCGCCCGGGTCTGGCAGGCCCGCCGTCACGAGTGGGATGCGAGAGAAGACCCCGGCCAGCACCCCGTCGATCCAGGCCCGGGAGGTCGCCGAGAGCGGGGCGTGGGCGGGCACGGTCGGCACGTGGCCGTCGGGCGGGCTGGTCCGCAGGCCGGCGAGCAGGCCGGTGAGGTAGGCGCGCTCGGGTTCGGACAGCGAGACGGGGGCGTCGGCCTGCGGGCCGAACGCGGACGCGAGCAGGGTGACGGCATCGGACACGGATTCCCCCGGGGGTTCGGCGACGGTGAGGGCCGGTACGGGTGAGAGTGCCACCGCGCAGGCCTTGAATTCGGGTTGCAGCGAGTCGGGGTCGACGGCGTCATTGGTGACCGCGTTGATCGCCAGGCCCGGCCCGGCTGCGTCGGCGAAATGCATCGGGACGAAACACGTGCCGAGGGTGATGCCGTCGGTGAGGACCGCCGGTGCCCAGGCAGTGCCGCGGCGCGAGGTGATCTCGACCTGGTCACCCGCCGCGATCCCCAGCCGCTGTGCGTCGACCGGGTGGATCTCCACGAAGGTGGCCGGGTTGAGCTTCATCAGCTTGGCCACCTTGCGGGTCTTGGTCATCGTGTGCCACTGGTGTGGCAGTCGGCCGGTGGTCAGGACCAGCGGGAACTGCTCGTCGGGCTGCTCGGCCGGCGGCAGGTAGGGGCGGGCGAAGAATCGGGCCCGCCGAGTGGCGGTGGCGAAGGCCAATCGGGGCGTGTGGCCCTCGCCGTCGACGAACAGCGATTGGCTCACCCCGTCGTTGAGGTAGCGGATCGGGTTGCGGTCACCGGAACCGGGCGGGGCCGGCCACTGCACCGGCCCGCGGCGCAGCCGCGGGTAGTCCACGCCCCGCAGGTCCCACCCGGTCTGCGGGTTGTGGAAGCCGGCGAGCTCCTCGAAGACCGCGGCCGCGTCGGGAAACTCGAAGCCGTCGGAGAATCCCATCGCCCGCGCCACGCGGCAAATGATCTCCCAGTCCGGCAGCGCCTGGCCGGGGGCGTGCAACAGCGGTGCGGTCAGCGTCAGGTTCCGCTCGGAGTTGATCATCACGCCCTCCGACTCCGACCACAGCGCCCCCGGCAGCACCACGTCGGCGTAGTCGGCGGTCTCCACGCCGGTGAACACGTCCTGGACGACCACGAACTCGGCCTCGGTCAGCCCGGCGATCACGTTCGCCCGGTTGGCCATTGAGGCGACCGGATTGGTGCAGATGACCCACACCGCCTTGATCCGCCCCTCGGCCAGCGCCTCGAAGAGGTCGACGGTGCCCCCGCCGACATTGGTGTGCAAGGTGCCTTCGGGTACTCCCCAGCGGGCCTCGACCTCGGTGCGATGAGCGGGATCCAAGACGGTGCGCTGTCCCGGTAGCCCGGGGCCCATGTAGCCCATTTCGCGCCCGCCCATCGCGTTGGGCTGGCCGGTGAGCGAGAACGGCCCGCTGCCGGTCCGGCAGATCGCACCGGTGGCCAAATGCAGGTTGCACAGCGCGTTGGTGTGCCAGGTGCCGTGAATCGACTGGTTGAGGCCCATCGTCCACAAGCTCACCCAGTTGTCGGCGCCGGCGATCCACTGCGCTGCCGTCCGCAGATCGGCCTCGTCGAGGCCGGTGATCTCGGCGACCCGGTCGGCCGGGTAGTCGGCGAGGTGCCCGGGCATTTCCTCCCAGCCGTCGGTGTGCTCGGCGATGAACTCCTCGTCCAGCCGGCCGGCATCGACGATGAGTTTGAGCAGGCCGTTGAGCAGTGCCAGGTCGGTTCCGGGGCGCACCGGCAGGTAGAGGTCGGCCTTCGCGGCGGTCGCGGTGCGACGCGGGTCGACGACGATCAGCTTGGCGCCCGCTTTGACCCGGTCCATCATCCGCAGGAACAGGATGGGGTGGCAGTCGGCCATGTTCGCGCCGATCACCAGGAACACGTCGGCGTGGTCCAGGTCGTCGTAACTGCCGGGCGGGCCGTCGGCACCGAGGGATTGCTTGTAACCGGTGCCGGCGCTGGCCATGCACAGGCGCGAGTTCGACTCGATCAGGTTGGTGCCGAAGTAGCCCTTGCACAGTTTGTTCGCGAGGTACTGAGCCTCCAGCGACATCTGCCCCGAGACGTAAAAGGCCACCGCATCGTCGCCGTGGCGCTCGCGGATCTCGGTGAATCGTCGGGCCACCTCGCTGATCGCCGCGTCGACGTCGACGGGGACCTGCCCATCGTCGCGCGAGTCCCGCCGCAGCGCGGTGGTCAGGCGGCCGGGCGCGTTGAGCATCTCCGCGGTGGTGTTGCCCTTGGTGCACAACCGACCGCGGTTGGCCGGGTGATTCGGGGTGCCCTTCGCGCTGCTGATCGAGCGCACGGCTCCGTCTTTGGCGGTGAGGGTAAGACCGCAGCCCACGCCGCAATAGCCGCAGACGGTGTCCACGGTCGTCGGCAGGGCGGGCGACGTCATGGGCCCATCGTCACGGTGGACTGTTTCCCGCGGGTCGGCGCACTGTTACGGTCGCGTCAACTGGGAGTGTGGCGCTGACCACAATCAACCCGGCTCCCGGACACGATCGAACACGAGAGGATGAGAGTCATGGCAGAGCAGGTTACCGGGCCCAAGTCGTACCTCCCGGCGATAGAGGCGAAGTATGGCAAGAGCATCGATGAGTGGATCGAGTTCCTTCGTCCCCACGCGGGCGGCAAACACATGGATCAGGTTGCCGTGCTCAAGCAGGAGGGGATGGGCCACGGCCACGCCAACGCCTTGGTCCATGTGTTCCGAGCCGAGTATGGCGGAGCGGCGTAGCCGTATCACCGGATGCCGGGAGTCGGTCGCAATGCCAGGTGCCCCCGGCAGGAATCGAACCTGCGACCCGCAGATTAGAAGGCTGCTGCTCTATCCAACTGAGCTACGGAGGCGGATGGCCCGTGGGCCGCTGTGAGTATAGCCAGCGCCGGGTCGGGGGCGGCGGGTCACTAAGCTGAACCCCATGAGCCTGCACGACGAGATGGATGACCGGAGCTCGGCCGTACGAGCCCTCGGTGCCACTCTCGCCGCCATCGCCGGCGGGGTCGCCGTGGCGTCCTTCCTGCCCTCGGCGCCGACGGCCCGCGCGCTACTGGGCCTGCGCGACCCCGGCGACCTCACCACTCTCGGCGTGCCGGGGGTGTCGGCGGTGGGCTACGTGGCGGTTGCGCTGGCAGTGGGGTCGGCATTGTTCGCGGCGTTCTTCGTCCCGCCGCAGTCCGACGGGGTGCTCGACATCGGTGGCTACCGGTCGCTGCGGTGGGCCGGGAAGTTCTTCACCGTGTGGGTCGTGTGTGCGGTGGCGATGATCATGCTGTCGATCTCGAACCTGGTCGGGCGGTCGGTGTGGAGCCTGCTGTCCACCGGCGACCTCTTCACCGCCTATCCGACGGTGGCCGACGCGCGCACCTGGACGGTGACCGCGGTGTTCGCGGTGCTGGCGATGGCCTTCGCCCGATTCGGCATGCACTGGGGCTATGTGTTCGGGGCGCTGCTCTTCGGCGTCTTATCACTCATGCCCCTGGCACTGGCGGGGCATTCGGCCGCCGGCGGCAACCACGACATCGCGGCCAACAGCTTGATCGGCCACATCGTCGCGGCGGTGCTGTGGCTGGGCGGGCTGTTCGCCGTCGTCGCCTACGCGCTGGCCGGCGGCCGGTGGCGGGCGCTGGCGGTGCGCCGCTTCTCGCGGATGGCCTTCTGGTTGATCCTGGTCGTCGGAGTGACCGGCGTGATCAACGCGGCGGTGCGGGTACGCGCCGCCGATCTGTTCACCTCCACCTACGGCCTGTTGGTGGTGGCCAAGGTGGTCGCCCTGATCGTGTTGGGCGGGCTCGGCGCCCTGCACCGGCGCCGGACGATTGCGACGCTCGCCGACGACCCCGATGCGCCGCGGTCGTTGTTCGTCCGGTTCGGCCTGGTCGAGTTGCTCGTCTTCGCCGTCACCTATGGGATCGCGGTGGCGTTGGCGCAGACCCCGCCGCCGGACGGGCGGGCGCGCGCCGACATCTCCCCGATGGAGGAGCGCCTGGGCTATCGCCTCGACGGTCCGCCGACCGTGGCCCGACTCGCCTTCGACTGGCGGTTCGACCTCGTCTTCGGTACCGCGGCGATCGTCGCGTGCATCGTCTACTTGCGCGGCGTGTGGCGGTTGCGGCGGCGCGGGGACGACTGGCCGGTGGGGCGGACGGTGGCCTGGGTGCTCGGCTGCGCGGCGATGCTGATCGCCACCTCGTCGGGGCTGGGTCGGTATGGGCCGGCAATGTTTTCCATCCACATGATCAACCACATGGTGCTGTCGATGCTGGTGCCGGTGCTGCTGGTGCTCGGGGGGCCGATCACGTTGGCGCTGCGCGCGCTGCCGGTCGCCGGCCGCGACCACCCGCCCGGGCCCCGGGAGTGGGTGCAGTACGGGGTCGGCAGCCCGGTGGCGCGGGTGCTCGGGCACCCGGCCGTGGCGATCGTGATGTTCGTCGGCAGCTTCTACGTTCTCTACCTCGGCGGCCTGTTCGACGTGGTGGCCCGGTACCACGGCGCCCACCTGTTGATGAACTTCCACTTCCTGCTGTCGGGCTACTTGTTCTACTGGACGGTCATCGGTATCGATCACGCCCCGTACCGGCTCAGCTCGCTGGGCAAGCTCGGGGTCGTCTGGGGCACGCTGCCGCTGCACGCGTTCTTCGGCGTCGCGCTCATGATGACGTCGGCGATCATCGCCGAGACCTATTACCGCGGCCTGATGCTGCCCTGGCCGATCGACCTGGCCTCCGACCAGCGCGTCGGGGGCGGAATCGCCTGGGCGGCCGGCGAGATCCCGCTGGTCCTGGTGATGCTGGCCCTGCTGGTCCAGTGGCGGCGCGAGGACGACAAGGAGGCGCGCCGCTACGACCGCAACGCCGAGCGCGATCACGATGCGGAACTGCGCGAGTACAACGAGATGCTCGACACGCTCAGTCACCGGCGGGGATAGTTTTCCCCAGGTCCACGGTTGTCCACAACGCGGCGATTTGGGGCTGTCCACTCGCCTCGGGGCCGGGCACCCTGAGGAGGAACTGTTCACCTCGGCTGGGGGAGGCCGCAATGTTTGAAACGCCCATGACCGTCATCGGTACCGTCATCAGCGATCCGGTGTACCGGACGACGCGGTCGGGGGAGGAAGTCGTCTCGTTCCGGATGGCGAGCAATTCGCGTCGGCGCGACCCGGAGACCAACGGGTGGGCCGACGACAAGACGTTGTACCTCACGGTGTCGTGCTGGCGCCGACTCGTCTCGGGGGTGAAGCTCTCGGTCGCCAAGCGCAATCCGGTCATCGTGCACGGCAACGTCCACACGTCGGAGTATCTGACCGGCGACGGCGAGCGGCGCACGACGCTGGAGATGAGCGCCCGGGCGGTGGGACTGGATCTGAGCCGGTGCATCGTGGAGGTCCGCGGCTATCCGAGTGCGGGCTGCGCACCCGTGGGCGATGACGCCGAGGTGGCGGCGGTGGAGGTGTCCGAGGATGGGGCCGCCGTCGAATCATTGCCGGAACTCGACGCGGGCGCGGTCGCCGACGGCTCGGCCGTCGGCGAACTCGCGCCCGCGTACTGAGCGCCCCCGGGGCGGTGGAAGGGGACCCGGCTACTGGGTGCCCAGCGCTATCCGGACCCGTTGGTCGAGTTGCTTGGCATGATGATCCGGGTCGATATCGTCGACGTCGATCTGAACCCAATCTATGGAACCGGTGAAGGCGTTGTCGCGATCGGCATAGTCGGACGGCATGACCGTGGAGCCGGGGTCATGGCCCACCGAGCAGGTCTCACTGGCGGTGAACGCACCGGGAACGGTTCGCTCGAGCCGGTCGGTGGTGACCGCGGCCTGGTCGACGAGCAGGGTCACGTCACCTCCCATCCCGACGCCGCCGCCGTCATAGGCGAACTCCATGCGCACCTCGTGGACGCCGGGGGTCAGAGCCTGCGGTGCCTGGATCCGGGTGTGGTCGAGGGTGAGGAAGTTGTAGCCGTAGGTCAGTTTGCCGTCGAGCACGTACATCGCCCAACCGCCGACATCGCCGCCAAGGGAGATGATGACCCCCTCGGCGCCGGCCTCCGGCACAGTGATCGACGCAGTCAACGCCCAGGAGCGGTTGTTGGAGCTCAGAGCGGTCTGCTCGGCGATGTTCATGCCGGGGTAGAGCCGCTGACTGCTGCTGGTGATCAGTTCCGGTCGCCCGGCGAGTTTGGCGATGGCGCGCTCGGCGGCGCGGTCATCGAGGGGGACCACGTTGTACTTGACCGCTTCGATGAGCCACAGGCGAGCCATGTCAGTCAGCTTCTCGGGGCGTTCGGCGGCGAGATCGTGCGCCTGGCTCCAGTCGTTGGTGGTGTCGTAGAGCTCCCACACATCGTCGTCGAAGGCGGGCAGCTTCACCCCCGCGCCCGTCTCCCAGGGGGTGCGGTGCTTGGTGACCGCGGTCCAGCCCTTGTGGTAGACGCCTCGGTTCCCGAGCATCTCGAAGTACTGTAGGTCGTGACGCTCGGGTGCGTCGGCGTCGGTGAACGTGTACGCCAGGCTCGTGCCCTCCATCGGGCGCTGCTGTACGCCGTTGACAGAGGTGGGCTCGGGCAACCCGGCGAGGTCCAACACGGTGGGGGCGATGTCGTTGACGTGGCCGAACTGTTCGCGGATGCCGGGTTCCTTGATTCTCGACGGCCAGTGGACGACCATCGGGTTGCGGGTGCCGCCGAAGTGAGATGCGACCTGCTTGGTCCATTGGAACGGCGTGTTCATCGCGTGGGCCCAGGACGCGGCGTAATGGTTGGACATGCCGGGTAGGCCGAGCTTGTCCTTTGCCGCGATCATGATCTCAGGCGTCTCGAGGTTGAGTCCGTTAAGGGTGATCATCTCGTTGACCGAGCCCTGCAACGTGCCCTCGGCACTCGCTCCATTGTCACCCCAGACCAGGATGACGAGGGTCTCGTCGAGGATGCCCTGCGACTCCAACTCGTCGATGATGCGACCGATGTGGTGGTCGGTCTGCTCCATGAACCCGGCATACACCTCCGCCTGGCGGGCAAGGGCGGGTTTGAGGTCGTCGGACATCTCCTCCCACGAGGGCAGCCCGGCACTGCGCTCGGTCAGGTCTGTGCCCTCGGGTACCGTGCCGAGCTCGATCTGGCGGGCCAGCGTGCGTTGGCGGAGCTTGTCCCAACCATCGTCGAATTTGCCCCGGTACCTGTCTGACCACTCGGTCGGGACGTGGTGCGGCGCATGCGTCGCACCTGGTGCGTAGTACATGAAGAAGGGCTTGTCCGGGGTGAGTGAATCGCGCCGGCGCAAGTAGGCGATCGCTTTGTCGGCGAGTTCCTCGTTGAGGGTGTACCCCTCCTCCGGCGTGCCCGATGGTTCGACCATCGTGGTGTTCTCATACAGCGAGGGGTAGTACTGGTTGGTCTCGCCGCCGATGAAGCCGAAGAAGTACTCGAAGCCACCGCCCGCGCAGGGCCAGTTGTCGAAGGGGCCCATCGGACTGGTCTGCCAGACCGGGACCTCGTGGCACTTGCCGATTTGGGCGGTCGAGTAGCCGTTGAGCTTGAGGATTTCGGCCAGTGGTGCACACGTGTTGGGCCGCGACGAGGTGTAGCCGGGTGCGGAGGTGGCGATCTCGGTGATCCCGCCCATGTTGACGGTGTGGTGATTGCGCCCACTCAGCAATGCGGCCCGGGTGGGCGAGCACAGTGCGGTGGTGTGGAACTTGGTGTAGCGCAGCCCGTTGTCGGCGAGGCGTTCGAGGTTCGGCGTGTTGCACGGCCCGCCGAATGCACTCGAGGCCCCGTAACCGGCGTCGTCGAGGAGCACCAGCAAGACATTCGGGGCGCCGTCGGGCGGGGTCAACGGGGTGATCGGAGGGAACGCGGAGTCCGGATCCTTGGCGTCATAGGCTGTGTATCCTGGCCGGGTGATATCGGGGATGGGCAACGTCGACCGAGACGGTTCAGGTGTCATGTGCCCGATGCTAGCGACGTCCCACACCGAATCCCTCACCCTTTCGGGGTGGATTAGTTGAGTACCGCTGCCTTCGGGCAGGCGCCGGCGTGGTACTTGGTCACCCGGCCCGGGCGGCGTCACGATGTCGTCGACCGCCCGCGGATAACCGCGCTTGTGCGAGCGGGCTTCGCGGCCCGCCCCGTTGTCATCGTTTCGGCGCCGCCGGGCTACGGGAAGACCGCCGCCGCACTCCAGTGGCTGGCCGCCACGTCGATGGACGCGGGCTGGGTCTCATTCGAACATGAGGTGGGCTCGACCACCGAGCTCCTCCGGTGGGTCGATGCGGCGCTTACCCGCGGCGTGCGAGGTTTCGCAGAGGCCGGGACCACTCCTCGTCCGGTCCCGAGTCTGGGTCGGCTGGCCGAGACGGTGGCTGCCCTGCGGTATCCGGTCGCGCTGGTGGTCGACAACGCGCATCGTGCCGCTGCGGCTCTGGCCGACCCGGCGGTGATGGCCTTCCTGGACAACGCCCCGGTGAACCTCAGAGTCTTGCTGGTGGGCCACGGCGAGTTGGTCGCCCGGCTCAACCGGCTCATCGTGCACGACCGGGCTGCAGTGGTCGATGCCGAGGCCCTGGCCTTCGATCACGCCGACCTGAGGGCCGTGGCGGCTCGCCAACGTGTGAGCCTGTCGTCGGCGCAAGTCGACGCCCTCCTCGCGCGCAGCAACGGGTGGCCCATTGCGGTGCGCACCGGTATGGCCGACCGGGACAGCGCCGTGGTCACCGAATACATCGCCGACACCGTCGTCGCGAGCCTCCCGCCCGCGCTCGCCGAATTCGTGTTGGCGGCCACAACCGTGGATCGGGTCGATGCCTCGTTGGCAGAGGCGCTCACCGGCCGCTCGGATGCTGCCGAGCTGCTCGAACGGTGTCGCGGGCGCAGCCTGTTCCTGGATCGATTCGACGACCCCCACCAACCCGAGCACCGGACTGTGTACCAGTGGCACCGGTTGTTCGCCCACAGCTGCCGGGAGATCGTGGCGGTGCGCAGTGCCGAACGCGCTGTCGACCTGCATCGTGCCGCTGCGCACCACCTGCGTGCCGACATCCCGCTTGCGGCGGCCCGCGAGGCCGTGCTGGCCGGGGAGGACGCGTTGGCGTATGCCATACTCCTCGAGGAGTGGCTTGCGGCGGTGGTCAAGTCCGAGGTCGTCGAGCTCGACGAGGTCTGCGCGATGGTTCTCGGCGGCACGTCGCCGGCCGGCGAGCACCGCGCGGTGTTGAACCTGGTGCAGGCTTGCTGCCGGGACAGCGACGGAGACCGTGCCGGGGCGGCCCTGATGCGTCGCCGGGCGGCGCGGCTCTGGCCGGCCGATCCGTCGGCGGAGGCGGTGTTGGTGCGCGACTTGGCTGCGATGATCTGCTCTGACGATCGCGCCGAGATCGGTGCGGCGGCGGCGCGCACCGCGGATGCATTGGCGGGTGGAGAGGGCGGCCACCCGCTCGACGCGCCCACTGGCACGTCGCTGCGGGCTTGTGCACTGTTCATCACCGGGTGGACCGAGTTGCGGCTGCGCCGAGACCCGCGGCTGGCAGTGGACCTGCTCGGTGCCGCGCGCCGGGCGTGCCGGGCCGCTCAGGTGGAGATACACCCCAGAATGGTCGGTATCGAACGCTGGGTTCGCGCCAACGAGACTTTCGCGCTCGCCGCGAGTGGGCAGTTCCGGGCGGCGATGGCGTTGGCCGCGGAGGCGGACGGAGCGGGTGCGGACGACACCGTCGGGTCCTGGGACGGCTATGACAGTGACATCGAACAGTTCTCCCTCGGGTTCGTCGCCCTGTGGCGGGGCGATTGCGAACGGGCATTGGCGGTGTGCACCGAACTGTCGCCGGTCGACGATGTGCGGGAGGGCTATCAGCCGTTGGCGCGGGTGTACCGGGTTCTGGCGGCGGTGGCGATCGGTGATCCCGTGGCCGTCGCCGACGCGGAAGTGGGCCTGGGGCTGATGCCGGCCTCGGATCTCCACGGCGTTGCCTGGACGGCGTTCATCGATCTGGCACGGGCCCGGATTGCGGAGTTCCGAGGCGATCGGGCCGTTGTGGCCGCGACGGCGGACCGACTGCTCGACGACGCACGTTCGATGCCCGCGGTGATCGCGGCGTTGGCCGCGAGTTGTGCGCGGATGAGGATGAGCGGGCTTGCCGCGGATCTCCTCGACCGTGTCGAGGCAGCACAATCGCCGCCCTACATCGCTGCACAGATCCACGTAGTCGAGGCGATGGTGAGCGAGGCCGCCGGGAATACCGCCTCGGCCCAGGAGTCGCTGCAGCTCGCGCTGACCGCCGCTGCCCCGGAGTTGGTGTTGCTTCCGTTCGTCGACGGTAGCGATCGGGGTCTGACGGCACTGCTGGGTGACTACACCGGGGTGCACCAGGAGTTCGTCGCGCGCTGCCTGGCCGCGCCGGCGGGTCGGCGCACCGGCGCGAGCGGCGCCGCGTCATCGACGTCGTTGACCAAACGCGAGGCCGAACTCGTCGGCCTGCTGCGCAGTCAGTTGTCGATGGCGGAGATCGCCGCGATGCTGCACATCTCCCAGAACACCCTCAACTCGCACCGCAAGTCCCTGTACCGCAAACTCGGCGCGGCCAACCGGCGCGAGGCATTGCGACTGGCCCGCGCAATCGGGGCTTAGGGCCGGCTACGGCGCGCGGGGGGAGACGCTTAGAACGACTGCAGGCCCTTGCTGAAGACGACGGCTCCGATCAGCAGCAGCACGACGGTCATGATCACCGCATCATTGGTGATGAGCCACTTCTTCATCGTGGCCAGCGGCTGGGCGATGCGCTCGGGCATCACCAGGTAGGCGGCCAGGGGGCCGATGACCGAGAGGCTGGCGACGAGGACGAAGACCGTGGCCGGGACGAAGACCTCGATCCCGGACAGCGACGTCTTCGCCAGGGCGATGCCCGCGGCGATCGTGATGAAGAGCTCCTTGGGGTTGATCGCCGAGAGTGCGAGTCCCAATCCCAGTGCCCTCACCGGGGTGATGGCGTCGATCCCCGACAGCCACCTGGGCATCTCGGGGTCCTCGCCGGGGCGCGGCCGCTGGCGCCACTGCCGGTAGGCGAGCGCGATCAGGGCAAGACCGAGGACGATCCGGATCGTGCCGATGGCTTTGCCGGGTTCGGATTCGGTCCCGCCGAGGTCGAAGGCGTCGCCGAGGGCGATCACGATCGCCAGCGGAACCGCGAGTCCGACCAGCCAGCCCAGGCAGAAGGTGACGCCGGAACGCTTCGCCGACGGCGACAGCAGCATGAGGATGATCGCCACGATCGGGAACGGGCTGATCGTGATGGCGAGGGCGAGGGGCAGGACGGTACCGAGGGAACTGATCACACGGCCAAGAGTGCCACGGACGCCGACGGCTCGCGGGTGGCGCGCGCGGAATTCACCCCGAGAGGGGGAGGGTGATCAGATATCCGGATCGTGACGGGCCGAGGACATGAGCCGGTAGATACTCGGGGTCAGTGTCAGACGCACGTTCGTCCTGGTGACGAATGCCCGCAGGGCGATCCGGTCGGCCGCGGTGGCCTCGACCTCGAGGAGCTCGGCGGCCCGTGGGTGCAACATGGCGCGGATGGCTGCCTGCGGCACGATGCGCGGATACCACGTTCGCGGGTGCAACGTCTCGGCGCGCAGGACGGCCGCGTCGGCTGACGGCGACAGGGCGGTGGCGCAATAGTCCTCGAAGTAGTCGACGAATCCGCCGTAGTCCTTCGGCTGGGCACGGTCGGAGATGTCGTACTTGGCATACCAGAGTCGGCACTGCTGGTAGAGCTCCTCTTTGTCCACGCGCGAGAGACCGCCGTGGAAGAGCTCGATCGAGGTGAACAGCGCATCGACATAGGTCGCGTGCTGGAAGTAGAACAACTCCGGGTTCAGCGAGTGGTAGCGGTCCCCGTTGGCGTCGGTGCCCTTGACGTGGGCGTGGGCCGTGCGCATCACCGAGCGGAGGTCGCGGTTGGTGTAGGCGATGTACACCATCTCTCCGACCGCACGGCTCTTGTGTGCCCACAGGCCGCCGTGCACGTGCTGGACCAGGCTCGCGGCGTTGCCCGGTTGCAGGATTTGCAACGACAGTGCTCGCGGGAGTGTGTAGGCGAACCGCTTGTCGCCGAGGTAGCGGTACACCAGCGGCATCTGCAGGTGTCGCTGGTGGGGGGCGCCGGCGGCGTCAACGGTGTGAACGGCCATGACGTCAGGGTAATTCTGACAATTGATGTTGTCAGTTCTCGGACGGCTCCAGCGCCGCATTCGGGACCTACGTCCTCGCGCCCGGGTCGGGCACCGGCGATTCGGGTACCCACGGGCCGGGCACCTGCGGGTTCGGGCCCCTGTCTTCGGTGCCACTACACTGGGGGGCTGTTGTGCCCAGGCGCCCTGAGAAGAGGAAATCCGTTGGCTGGCGAGTTCATCTACACCATGAAGAACGTGCGCAAAGCGCACGGTGACAAGGTCATTCTCGACAACGTCACCATGTCCTTCTACCCCGGCGCGAAGATCGGCGTCGTCGGCCCGAACGGCGCCGGCAAGTCGTCGATCCTCAAGATCATGGCGGGCATCGACCAGCCGTCCAACGGCGAGTCCTTCCTCGACCCGGGGGCCACCGTCGGCATCCTCCTGCAGGAGCCCCCGCTGAGCGAGGACAAGACGGTCAAGGAGAACGTCGAAGAGGGCATGGGCGAGGTGATGGTCAAGCTCAAGCGCTTCAACGAGGTCGCCGAGCTGATGGCCACCGACTACACCGATGAGCTGATGGAGGAGATGGGCCAGCTGCAGGAGGCGCTCGACGCCGCCGACGCCTGGGATCTCGACAGCCAGCTCGAACAGGCCATGGACGCGTTGCGCTGCCCGCCGGCAGACTCACCGGTCACCCATCTCTCCGGGGGCGAGCGCCGCCGCGTCGCCCTGTGCAAGTTGCTGCTGGCCAAGCCCGACCTGCTGCTGCTCGACGAGCCCACCAACCACCTCGACGCCGAGTCGGTGCTCTGGCTCGAGCAGTTCCTGGCGAACTACCCCGGCGCCGTGCTGGCCGTCACCCACGACCGGTACTTCCTCGACCACGTCGCGCAGTGGATCTGTGAGGTCGACCGCGGCAAGCTGCACCCCTACGAGGGCAACTACTCGACCTACCTGGAGAAGAAAGCCGAGCGACTCCAGGTTCAAGGCAAGAAGGACCAGAAGCTGCAGAAGCGCCTCAAGGAGGAGCTCGAGTGGGTGCGCTCGGGCGCCAAGGCCCGCCAGACCAAGAACAAGGCCCGCCTGGCCCGCTATGAGGAGATGGCGGCCGAGGCCGAGAAGCACCGCAAGCTCGACTTCGAGGAGATCCAGATCCCGACGCCGCCGCGACTGGGCAACGTCGTGGTGGAGGTCGAGCACCTCGACAAGGGTTTCGACGGCCGGGTGCTGATCAAGGACCTCGGCTTCACCCTGCCGCGCAACGGCATCGTCGGCGTCATCGGCCCCAACGGGGTGGGCAAGACGACCCTGTTCAAGACCATCGTCGGCCTCGAGGAGCCGGATTCGGGCACGGTCAAGGTGGGCGACACGGTCAAGCTGTCCTACGTGGACCAGACCCGCGCCAACATCGACCCGAAGAAGACGGTGTGGGAGGTCGTCTCCGACGGCCTGGACTACATCGAGGTCGGGCAGAACGAGATGCCCTCGCGCGCCTATGTCAGCGCCTTCGGTTTCAAGGGAGCCGATCAGCAGAAGCCGTCGGAGGTCCTCTCCGGCGGTGAGCGCAACCGCCTCAACCTCGCGCTGACCCTCAAGGAGGGCGGCAACCTGATCCTGCTCGACGAGCCGACCAACGATCTCGACGTCGAGACCCTCTCCTCGCTGGAGAACGCCTTGGAGCAGTTCCCGGGCTGTGCCGTGGTCATCTCGCACGACCGCTGGTTCCTCGACCGCACCTGTACCCACATTCTGGCGTGGGAGGGCAACGTGTCGGAGGGGCAGTGGTTCTGGTTCGAGGGCAACTTCGAGGCCTATGAGGCCAACAAGATCGAGCGCCTCGGCGCCGAGGCGGCGCGCCCGCACCGGGTCACCCACCGCAAGCTCACCCGCGACTGATCGCGACCTCGCGCCGAACCGGCGCACAGTCACTAGCATCGGCAGAGTGACCACGTCGGCGTCGATCCCTGCGAAGATTCGGTCCCAGCTGCGCGCAGCCGGGGTGCGGTTGACCGACGAGGAGCTCGACGGGTTCGCCGCCGTCGCGGCGCGGCGAGTCGAGGCCGCGCCCGTCGCGGTGGTCCACGACCGCGGTGGCCAACTGCTCGGGTTCGTCGTCAACGACGACATGCCGATGATCGTCGAGGCGGTGTTCGCCGCGGCCAGTGCGGTCGGCGTCCGCGTCGAGTCGATCGACCACCCGGTGGTCTCGGTGCACCGCGATGGTGACGGGGCACTGGTCGGGGTGGGACCGCGCGACGGCGCCGGGGACGAGTCCTGGATCTGTCTGCGGGCCCGCGCGACCGGAACCCGGGACCCGGAAGACCCGGCCGCTCCGGCGCTGCAACGGGCGATCGGCCGGGCCTTGGCCAACGTGGCCGCCATCGCGGCCGATCGCGGCGCGATGGTGGCGTCGTTGACCGTGCTCGCCGACGGGCTGGCAGCTGCGCCGGATGGCGACGCCGAGGTCGCCGCGCTCTTGCGCTGGCTGGCCGACGGGAATTTCGTGCCCCTCGGCGAGGCCGTCGACGATGGGAAGGCGGTGGCGGTCCGCCGCGGGATCTGCCGCGACGAGCTCGCCGATCCCGCCCACGACGATGCCGACGCCCCGCTGCTGGCGCGCTGCTACCTCCCGACGGGGGTGGCCCAGACCGACTACCCGGTTGTCGTCGCCCTGCGCACCGGGACGACCCGGCACCGCTATGTCGGGCTGCTGAGCACCGCCGGGCTGAGCCAGTCGGTTTTCGACATCCCCGTGGTGCGGCGCGCGGTCGGCGGGGTCTTCGACGACGCGGGCGTCGACCTCGACTCCTTCATCGGCGAGGTGATGATCGCCTACCTGCAGGCCTACCCCCTCGCCGAGTTGTTCGCGACACCGCCGCAGGAGCTGTCCCGGCGCATGCGCAGCCTGTTCGACTCCGCGGTGGCGACGTCGCTGAGCGTCTTCGTCCGCGACAGCCCCTCGACGCATACCGCGACGGCCCTCGTCTATCTCCCGCGGGAGCGGTACAACACGGCGACCCGGCTCCGCCTCCAGGGCCTCTTGGCCGAGGCGCTCGGCGGCTCCAGCGTCGAGTACACCGGGCACGTGGGTGAGGGGCCGCGTGCCCTGCTGCACGTGCTGCTGCACACCGACGGCCGGTCCCGCGCCAACGGCGCCTCCTATGCCACCGGCGGGGTGGCGCAGCGGGATCTACGGCTGCGCCTGGCCAGGCTGATCCAAACCTGGGACGAGCAGCTCGCCGATTGCATCCCCGACGACGCCGATGATTCCGAGACCACCCAGTTGCTGCGCTTCGCGTCGTCGGTGTCACCGACCTACCAGGAACTGCGCGATCCGCGGCGTGCCTACGACGACCTTGTCCGACTGCAGGCGATGGCACCCGGCGACGTCGCGGTCACCGCACCGGACGCGCAGACCGTCGTGCTGTACCTGTGCGGTGACGCGGCCGACCTGACCGATCTGCTCCCAGTCTTCGACAGCCTCGAGGTCCGGGTTTCCGAGGAGCAGGCGTTCCGGATCGATCGGCCCGACGGGGTGGTGTGCTGGGCCTACGAGTTCGCCGTCGAGCTCCCCGCGGAAGCCGACCGGGGCCACGGGACCGACGGGGAGGTCGACCGCACCGGGCTGCTGATCGGCGCCTTCGAAGCGGTCTGGCGTGGGAACGCCGAGACCGATTCGTTCAACGCGCTGGTCCTGGGTGTGGGCTTGACCTGGCGCGAGGTGGCGGTGCTGCGCGCCTATCACCGCTACCTGCGCCAGTGCGGCTTCCCCTACCGTGCCGCCTACGTCACCAACGTCCTGCGCGACTACCGAGACGTGACGATGGCGCTGGTCGGGCTGTTCGAGGCGAGTTTCGATCCGGAGCGGGCCGATGGCGCGGCGCACGCCCGCGCGGCCGCCCGGCTCGACGAGGCGGCGGAGAAGGTCGTGAGCCTCGACGCCGACCGGGTGTTGTCGGCGCTGCGCAGCGCGGTGCTGGCGACGCTGCGCACGAACGCCTACGTCACCGAGGAGCGCTGCGACGCGCCGCGCGCCCTGGTCTTCAAGCTCGCACCGCAGCAGATCGCGCTGGTGCCGGCGCCGCGGCCGCAGTTCGAATTGTTCGTGCACTCGCCGCGCGTCGAGGGCGTGCACCTGCGCTTCGGGCTGGTTGCGCGCGGTGGGTTGCGCTGGTCGGACCGTCGGGAGGACTACCGCACCGAGATCCTCGGCCTGGCCAAGGCGCAGTCGGTGAAGAACGCGGTGATCGTGCCCCTCGGCGCGAAGGGCGGCTTCGTCGTCAAGGACGGCCGGGAACCGGGGCGCAAGGAGGGGATCGCGTGCTACCGCGAGTTCATCGCAGCACTGCTCGATGTCACCGACAACGTCGACCACCGCAGCGGAGCGGTGATTCCGCCGTCGGGTGTGGTGCGCCGCGACGGCGACGACCCGTATCTGGTCGTCGCCGCGGATAAGGGGACCGCCTCCTTCTCCGATGTGGCCAACGCGATCGCCGCCGACTACGGATTCTGGCTCGGGGACGCCTTCGCCTCCGGCGGGTCGGTCGGCTACGACCACAAGGCCATGGGCATCACCGCGCGCGGCGCGTGGATCTCAGTGCAGCGGCACTTCGCCGAACTGGGCATCGACCCACAGCGTCAAGACATCACCGTCGTCGGGATCGGCGACATGAGCGGCGACGTGTTCGGCAACGGGATGCTCCGCTCGGAGCACATCCGGCTGATCGGTGCCTTCGACCACCGTCACGTGTTCCTCGACCCCGATCCCGACGCGGCGGCCTCGTTCCTCGAGCGCCAGCGGATGTTCGACCTGCCGCGCTCGTCGTGGGCCGACTACGACACCGGCCTCATCAGCGAGGGGGGCGGCGTGTTCGGCCGCGACCGCAAGTCCATCCCGGTCTCGCCTCAGATGCGCGCGGCGCTGGGGATCGAGGGCACGGTGTCGGAGCTCTCGCCGCCCGAGCTGATCCGGGCGATGCTGCTCGCCCCCGTCGACCTGCTGTGGAACGGCGGCATCGGCACCTACGTCAAGGCCTCGACCGAGTCCAATGCCGACGTCGGCGACAAGGCCAACGACGCGGTACGCGTCGACGCCGACCAGTTACGGGTCACCGTCGTCGGCGAAGGCGGCAACCTCGGGGTGACCGCCCGGGGCCGCATCGAGGCGGACCTGCACGAGGTCGCCATCAACACCGACGCGCTGGACAACTCGGCCGGTGTGGACTGCTCCGACCACGAGGTGAACCTCAAGATCCTGCTGCAGGCGGCGGTCGCCTCGGGATCGCTCGACGCCGAGCACCGGGCGAAGCTGCTGGCGTCGTTGACCGAGGACGTGGCCGTGGCAGTCCTCGCCGACAACACCGCCCAGAACAACGAACTCGGATTCGAGCGCACCCAGGCCGACTACTACATCGACACCCACGCGCGGATGCTGGGATTCCTCGCCGAGCGGCGAAAGGTCGATCTCGCGCTGGAGGGCCTGCCGACGCCGGAGCAGCTGCGGGCGCGGTTCGAGGCCACGACGGCCGCGGGGCGGGGCCGCGCATTGACGTCCCCCGAATTGGCCACGCTGATGGCGTTGGCCAAACTCGGCTTGAAGGCTGATCTCCTCGAGTCCGACCTCCCGGAGAACGACGTGTTCGCCAGCCGGCTGCGGGAGTACTTCCCGCCGCCGGTCGTGGCGCGGTTCGCCGACGAACTCGCCGGGCACCGCCTGCGCCGGGAGATCATCGCGACGAGCGTGATCAACGACGTCGTCGACCTCGGCGGGCTCTCGCACGCCTTCCGGCTCGGCGAGAGCAGCGGCGTGCGCACGGTCGACGCGGTGCGCGCATTCGTCGTGGTGACCGAGGTGTACGACCTGCTTCCGCTGTGGTCGCGGATCGTCGAATCGCCGGTGGCGACCGGCGTGGTCGACGAAATGCTCTACTACTCCCGGCGGCTGTTGTTCCGGGCGTCGCGCTGGTTCCTGGCCACGCGGCCGCAGCCGCTGGCACTGGCCGCGGAGGTGGCACGGTACGCCGGACGGGTGGCGCAGTTGCGTGACGAGTTGTACGGCTGGCTGGGTGCGGCCTCGCGCGAGGACGTCGACGCTCGGGTACAACGGCTGGTCGCCGAGGGGGTCGGGCCCGATCTGGCGCGCGAGGTGGCTTTGAGCCTGCACGGCTATGCGCTGCTCGACATCATCGATGTCGCCGAGATCACTGATCGCGAGGTGGAACAGGTCGGGCGCGTGTACTGGGACCTGTGTGAACGGCTGTCGGTCGAGCAGTTGCTGACCTCGGTCACCGGGCTCGCGGCCCAGGATCGCTGGCAGGTGCAGGCCCGGCTCGCGATCCGCGATGACCTGCACGGGGTGCTGCGCACACTGACGCGCACGATCCTGCAGCAGGGGGACCCGGGGGAGAGTCCCGCCGAGCAGATCGCCGACTGGGAATCGCGCAACACCGCGCGCCTGGCCCGGGTCCGCACGATGGTGGACCAGGTGCGCGAGTCCGGCGAGCATGAGATCGCGTCGCTGATGGTCGCCGCCCGCGCGCTCCGCAGCATCGCCTTCTGACGCCGAACGAGCCCGCATCCGCGCCGAGCGCGCCCGCATCTGCGCCGAGCGCGCCCGCATCTGCGCCGAGCGAGCCCGCATCTGCGCCGAGCGAGCCCAGTGGGACAATCGGGGGGAGCGAGTGAGTCGATCGAGTGAGCGCATGGAGGCGTGAGCGGATGGAGATCCCCGAAGAGGGCGTACGGGTCGGTAACGGCTACCTGGTGAAGGTGCCGGTGCGGTGGTCGGACATGGACGTTTTCCAGCACATCAATCATGCGCGCATGGTCACTCTGATCGAGGAGGCGCGGATCCCCTGGCTGTTCTATGACGAGCGGCCCACCGCGCCGCTGCGCGAGGGCTGCGTCGTGGTCGACATGCACATCAAGTACCAGGCGCAACTGCGCCACGACCAGGGCCCCATCGAAGTCTTGATGCACGTCGAGAAGGTTCGCTCGGTGGACTTCATCGTCGGCTACGAGGTGCGTCCGGCCGGAGCCGGCCTGGACACCAAGCCGGCGGTCGTCGCCTCGACGCACCTGGCTTCCTTTGCCATCGACACCCAGCGCCCGCGGCGGATGACCGACGCGGAGAAGGACTATCTGCGCGAGTTCGTCCGGGAGGTCTGAGATGGGCGATCGACTCTTGACCCTGGCATCGGCCGCCGACGCCGCCGATGTGGCCGCCTTCGCTGCGCGATTGCTCCGCCTCGACGAGGCGGCGGTCGTACGGCTCCAGCAGCGCGACGACGGGCTCGTCGGCCTTTGGGGCACAACAGGATTCGACGTTCTTGCGACGCGCGCGGTCTGCGGATCGGTGATCCCCGCCGATGTGGTGTGCGACGGGGCGGTGCTTCGGCGCGAAGCCGGCGACGGGCGGTTGGCGATCGATCCGGGCTTTGCCCTCGACAGCGCCTGGCGCGGCGCACTGCCACCGCGATCCGGTTACCGGCAGGTCGACGACGTGCCGCTGCGGACCGTGGTCGACCTGGCGCAGCGTGGCGCCGAGTTGGCGAAGGCGCCGGTCGGAACCGGGCACGGCCCGGTGACGTCGCTGCTGGACCAGGTCGTCTTGGAGGTATCCGACGAGACTGGCGCGGGCTCGGTGGGCATCGCGCTGCGCTCGCTGTTCGCGCTCACCGGGATGGGGTTCGCCCGCGAACGCGGCGGGCGGCCGATCAGCGAGTCGTCGGCGCGGGAGGACATCGCCGACGATGAGCCGGTGCGCGTGCGCGCGAGCGGGACGTGGATCCGGTTGGACGCCCGGTTCGGCTCCGTGTACCAGCGGCGCGGGGACCAGTTCGCGGTGACGGTGCTCTAGGGCGTGTCTCCCATATGTATGGGGATTGACGCGCGAAACTGAGGTCGTGCCTTTCGAATCTCCATCTCGTTTCCGTGGTCTCAGTGATGCGCAGTGGGCGTTGATCTGTCCTTTGCTGCCGTCGAACGAGGGGCGGCGGGGGCACCCGTTCGGGGACGACCGCCGAGTCGTGGATGGGATCATCTACCGGTTCCGGACCTCGGTTCCGTGGCGGGATGTGCCGCGCAGCGAGTT
>WBZS01000189.1_pt1 | contig 109137 bp, 95 predicted proteins | sample 5204201 | NCBI WGS metagenome assembly WBZS01 (sample SAMN12344357, study PRJNA552823) | activated sludge metagenome | biome: Activated sludge suspended growth; feature: Nitrification reactor; material: Wastewater; isolation source: activated sludge from nitrification reactor of wastewater... | reverse complement strand
AGATGGCCATTGCAAACGACAAAACGCTACCGGCCAATCGCTGTGGGAATTCCTCTGGTGAAGTTTGCCATAGCGCGAGCAATTTCCATCCCGCCATTTTTATGTAATAAAAACCGACTACAACGACGGTCGCTGTTTGTAAAAGTCTTAAACCAAATTGCCAGCCCCGATCACTCCAGGTGACATTCGACCGCCGAGCAAAGGGCATCATGTTGCTGATGTCGAGTATTTGGCTCTGCGGAATCGACAAGCCTTTTTGCAGAACATGTGAGGCGAGGTTCGCGGCGAAGAAAACCGTCAACAACAATAGAAGGAAAATAACGAATTTGGATCCGCCCACAAAGGTGATGGCTTCCGGATTCAACTGTGTGACTGTGGCGCTGCCCCAAAACTCTCGCGTCCATTCGCCGAGGCCTTGGCCGATTAACGAGACCAAAGTCATCAATCCTCCGATGGCCCCGACCAACTGAATGGCGGCTGCCATCTGCGGGCTATAAGGCAACATGCCGTGTTCGCGCGCCCGGTTGACTCGGTTGGAATTGGGAGCGAAATGGGCTTCGCCTCGGTCCGTGTCGTCGCTCATTGGTTCGTTGCCTTCGAAAATTATTTATGGAGCGTTTGGGTCAGTCGAACCATGAGGGTCGAGACGTCGTCTTGCACGGCCCACATGCCGCCGCACACGACTAGGAAAAGTGCTCCCCAAAATAGAATCACGTTGACGTTCATTCCCGAGAAGAACAAATTGAATTGAGGTAGGACTCGCGACATCGCACCCAATGCGACGACTCCCCCCAAATAAGCAGCGACGGCAGGTCCAACACCTTTGAGAGCCAGCCAAAAAGTCTGTTGAAAGAGGGCAGCTAAAGCTCCCAATTGTTTTTCGGCGAGGATTTGCGAGCCCACTGGAATTTGTTGAAACGAGTCGCAAATTCCCAAGATCAACGATTCAGGACCGCGACTCAATAGGAAGATGGCAATTGCTACGCCCCACAACAATTGAGCCGCAGGTTCTGATTGTGGCTCGTTATTTTGCGTGTTCCCCCAACTCAAACCAGCCATACTGGCTAGAATTCCCCCCATGTATCCGGTCGCCGAAAAAAGCAACGACACGCCGCCTCCCAAAAAAGTTCCCAAGAGCAGTTCACGTGAAAACAAAATCGAAAAGTCGCCAGCTAACACTATTGTTTGCCCCGCACTGACCTTGGCCGTGACCGCAGTCGCGACCATCAAGGCAATGCCCAGCCGAACCGCCAAAGGAATTTGTTTGCTGGCAAACAGGGGAGCGGTCAGCATTACGGCGACAACTCGTATCGCGATTAATAGGAAACCGCCGAAAAAATCCATGGAATAGATTTCCTGTGATCCCGCCTAGCGAGTGGTTTGCGGGGCGGTTGAAATCAGCAACGGGCGCTCGAAATGGGTGCGACTTATGTCCGTCATTCGTTCCGATAACCAGGGCAGCGCCAAAGCAATGACAACGAACATCAGCAACAGCTTGGGAATTACTGCAATTGATTGTTCTTGTATCTGGAACATGGATTGAAGGAAACCGATCGCCACGGCAATGATTAGGCCGACAATTAACAGCGGTGCAACCGAGAGCAGTCCCGATAGAATTGCTTCGCGAGTCAAATCAACTGCGTCTTGGGGATTCATTTCAGGTTCCTGTTCAGACAACCGCACCGAAGCTTTGGAGTAACATGCCAATTACCAAATTCCAACCGTCGACCATCACAAACAAAATTAACTTGAGCGGTAGGCTGACCATCGAAGGTGGCAGCATGACCATACCCATCGAGACGGTCAACGTAGAAACGACCAGGTCCAGAATCAGGAACGGCAAAAAGATTTGGAAGCCCAACAGAAACGCCACCTTGAGTTCACTCACCATGAACGCCGGAAGAACAATATTGATCGGCAACACTTCCAAGTTTTCGGGCAAGGGCAGGGGGCCGGTACTGCTGGTGTTCTGATGTTGAAAAAAGACGTCGAGCGCCGAGCGATTTCCTGTCGCCTCGATCTGCCGAGTCATGAATCGCTTCAGCGGCGGAATGCCATTTTCAAATGCCAATTGCCAGTCTACCGAACCGTCAGGCCGTGTTGCCGGATCAAACGCATTGGTTTTGATTTCTTGCCAGATGGGGGTCATTACCAGCAGCGTAACGAAGAAGCTTAACGCTGTGAGCATTTGATTTGACGGTAATTGCTGCGCGCCGAGGGCCTGCCGCAATAGACTCAACACGACAAACAAACGCACGTAGCACGTCGTCATCAGGAGGACGATTGGTGCGAGACCCAGCAGAGCCACCGTAACTGCAGCTGTAATTGTTGACTTCGTCGACTCGTTTGCCATTGAAAGCGCTTCGGCTTGGCGAGCCAATTGTTCCACAACGACTCCGTCGGAAAATATTGAACCAGCTTGCGTGGCAGTCGAAGCCAGAGGACCATCGACCTGCATTTGTTCGAGCCCCCCTGAAACGGGTTCCAATTTCGCCACTCGTCCCGGTTGATTCGCAACGATTTCCTGCGCTGCAACTGAAGCCGAGTAGTTGCTGATCCAGGCAAGAGAGAGCAATGCGGTCGCGAGCCTGGGCGCAAGGTACGTCAAAATTTTCCGGCCCCCCTTAGGCTTCATATTCGGTTACCCCATTTTGTTTGGCGACGGCCTTTTGCAATGTACGGATGAATTCCTCCATCGTCGGATTCAATGCTCGTGTTTCTTCCGCGCGAAACGAAGGGCGAGTCGCCGGGAGTGGCGAACGGCTGCGTCGAGGATTGCAAAGCGAAACGAGGTGGTCTACCTCTGCCGGATCCGTCACCTCGCCAATTGACTTGGTTCCATCAGGTCCGACGAGCAGCAGGAGTAGTTTGCACCCCAATCGCACGAGTTGCAGTTCCTGGTGCGCGCTAAAGCGAGTTGTACCAATGACGTTGACGACTTCGCGAGGTAGCTGTCGCCGTGATTGAGTTGGGTTGACGACTCGCACCAACCAGAGGAATGCAAGGTAACCGCCAACGACGATGGCCAGGCTGGCCGACATTCGCTTCCAATCGATCTTTGTAAATTGATCGCCGATCATTTTTTGCAAGCTGCTGAATTTCGCCCCCGATTGTTCTCGTTGAGCAGTCGATGCGGGCTCCAGATAATTCGCATACCGCGCTTGCGAGTCCCGAATCGGCTCGACTAGATTGGATTCGACCGGCTGGTTTTGTTGAGAGGCAGGCTCGCGACCGGGATTGCGAATACTATTGAAGGCGCGGTGAATATCTTTCAACGGAAGCGGGTTTTTTGGGGACTCACGACTAACGCCGGGTTGCTGCCAATCGTCAAATTGAATGGCGTGAACAGGCAGCGACAATACAAACGCAATCAAGGCGATGCCGCCGGCAAAAAAGTGCTGGTAAAATAATTTTGCAATCCGGTGCATAAAAATCGTCTTCCTGACGATAAAGATCAAAGGTTAATCCGCAATCACACGTTGGCCAAACCGATGTGAATTGGCGAACGCGATGAGATGATTGCCGCTCAATCAATGCCAACGGCAATCAGTCAGGATTTGCCAAAGTCGTCGTGGGCCAAAATAGACTTTCGAACGCTGTGGCTTTTCGCGGAATTGGACGAATTAGGCAAGAGCAAACTGCTACCAATTCTATCTAGCTATCTAGCGTGTATTCGCGCCAGATTTCAAGGCTTCCAATTCATCCCTGAGCTTCTTGGCTTTGACTTGAATTTCAGCCATTCTTTTCCGCACGTCCTTGATTTCATCCTTTTTCTGATCTTTTTCCGCTAGCATTTCTTGCAGTTTTTTGTCGAGATCGGCTTGAACCGATTTGAGAGCTTCGATCTTGTCATCATGCTTGTTCAGGAGGTTATCACTGTCGCCGATCTTGGCACTCAGGGGATCCACTTCTTTCATCAAGGAGTCGAGCTCGGCAGTGACCTGTTCGATCCGTTTCGCATTGATGATTGCCGGAGAAAGATTTCCGGTTCGCAACCTTTCTAGGGCTGGCAAAACGATATTCAGTGGCAAGGCGAGCGACGACACTCGCCCCGATCGCGAAATGTTCACGCCTACAACATGGCCATCCAGGTCAACAATTGGACTACCACAATCCTTGGCCTGTAGGAATGAATCGTGTTGGAAAGCCGACGGGAATCCTTGACGTCGTTTGCTTAACACACTGCCCATGCGGTCCTGTTCGTTCAATAGTGTATCGAACTTGTCGCGCGCCGCTAGAATCAATTTCACCGTCTGTTCTTTGCCGCCACGGAGAATATTAATTTCCAACTCATCCCCTGGAGAACGTTCGCGGAGGATTTTTTGCACATCCAGCATTGTCGCAACTTCTTTTCCCGAGACCTGCACAATACGATCGCCGATCCGAATGTCGGCTTTGTCGGCTGGTGAATTAGCTGTAACCTCGTCGATCAAAATACCACGGGAGCTATTTTGTCCCTGAGCCGCGCGAATGCCGATAAAGGCACCGCCACCAACGATCTTTCGTTCCGCCACGCTAACGACGCCAATCGCGACCGGGTGTTGGTCTGGAGAAACGCTGGCAATCCAGCTGCCAACTTCCGGCACAGGTTGGGGCAACAGTGCCAGCGGACTTAAGCCTGCGGTTTCGACTTTCAGAAGCGCAAGTCCTGATTCCTGATCGACTCCAAATACGGAAGCCGGCTTCGATGTCCCATCAGGTAGACGACATTCCAAGTCTTTCTTCAGTTCGCTCGCCACGGTCAAAATATATCCATCCGCGCCGATCACCGTGCCAATGGCAATTTGGTCTTTGCCAGAGTAAATCCGCACCGTTGATGGCGAAACGCTGCCGATTACCGGCGATATCAGTTCCACCATTTCAGTCGAAAGGCGAGAGTATTTGCGCGACGAGATCTTCTTGGCAAAAGCTGTAATTGCATCGAGGTCCACAGGAAACGTCTTCGGCGCCGCAACGTCTTGTGTTTTTTCTTTTTCGTCAGTCGGGGCAGCAGGAGTTGGCGCAGCAGGAGTTGGCGCCGCAGGAGTTGGCGCAGCAGGAGTTGCACCCGCTGCCGGCGCATCCGTCGGTTGCTGCGCCGACGCGATTGGAAAGTTTGGGACGCCCAAAGAAATCAGAAGAAGAGTCAACACGACGAGGATCGAAGAAAATCGCATACCACAAAACCTTCTTTCACAAACCAGACAATTTTCCAAACTGAGGGCTGCCAATTTCGGCATTGCAGGCCATTTCGGCATTAGCGCCATCCGCGGCCCACCTTCAATTTCAGTTCCACATGGTTTCCGTCGCGCTCCACCACCACTCTTATTTCACTGCCAACTTTCAGAGTGTCGACGACCTCGCTCACGTCTTCTTTGTTGGAAATGACTTTGCCTTCGATCTTTAAGATCTTATCTCCCTTTTTCATCCCGGCTTGATCGGCTGGTTTTCCGGGATTGATTTCGGTGACAATGTTGGAATCGTTGTCCAAACTAAAGCCCAAATAGGGGCGGGGCGTTTCGTTGACAATTTCGCCTGCCGCCAGTTGGTCCCACTCGTCAGAAAAGGCGTCTATTGGAACGTGTAAATTGTCCCACAATTGAGAACCAATTCGGCTGTGAATGCCAATCAGATTGCCGCTGAGATCGGCCAATGGACCACCGGAGTCTCCCCCAACAAGAACGCAGTCGGTTCGCAGAACGCTTTTACTATTGGCCAGTAACCGACCCAACCGCAATACCATCCCACGTTCACGATCCAAGCCGCCTGGGTGGCCAATGGCAACGACCCATTGACCCGGTTTAAGATCAGTCGATTCGCCAATATCCAAATAGGGAAGAGACTCTTTCGTCTCGATTCGTAACATTCCTGAATCGAATCGGCGATTCAGTCCGAGGGTCTTCGCCTTGAAGTTTCGACCGTCCGCCAGAAACACGTCGGCTTCAATGTCGGGTTCACCGATCACGTGGGCCGCAGTCAAAATATAACCATCTTGCGATACAACAATTCCGGTTCCCTGGGCTTGTCCAACACGGATGTTTACAGTCGCCTTCTTGATCTTCTCAGCAACTTCGCGTGCTCGTGTTTCGAGAAAGCGAAGTTGGTCAAGCGACGTAGGATTGCTTCCATCGAACATGAAAGCAAGGTTGGCTTCAGGAGTTGGAACCGCTACCGAAGTTTCCTGAGTGGACCTAGCGGTTGGGTTTATTTTGTCATCCTGCACCGGCACGTTTTGAGAAGGAGTTGTTTGCGGGGGAGAGTCCTGCGCGAGGACATTTGCCTCAGCGGCGACCCACCAAAATCCGAAAGTCAGCAATGCAGAAGTCATTCGGAACATCTGCTTCAAATCTAGCGACATGTAACCTCCAACCGGAAACTCGACTCGGCCATGCACTACAGTATTTCAGAGCCTGCACGAGTCCCTTTTAAAAACTCACCGGTCCTGCAACCTAATTTTAACACCGCCCAAACCATTTAATCCCGCGGCTTACCAGAAAAACCACCCGATTCGGCAAAAAAGGCCAATTGCACGAGACAGACAGTTTTGGAGAACCACGGACGTTTCATTTGCCGACTTGGGGCGGATTCGTTGGGCGAGCGGAAATTTGGCTTCTTCCGCAAGGTTGCTGCCTTAGCGGGGGAAAACTAGAATTTGCTCTTAGCCAACTGCATTCTTCATCGAAAAAAACATGATTCAGCGAAAACCAATTTTCCCCAATGTCATCGAAATCAACCATCAGTTGGGGCATGTGTTGGGATGCAATGTTTATCTGATTTATGACGAAAATGAGTGGATTCTTATCGATATCGGCTACCAAGACGCGGTAGACGAAATTGTTGACCAAATCCGCCTGATGGATTTTCCGTTCTCCCAGTGCAAAACACTCATTGCCACCCACGCCGATGTGGACCACATCCAGGGATTGGCAAAAGCCAAACAAATCCTCCGAACGACCGTTTCCGGGCACCCATTGGCTGCTGAACCGTTACGAACCGGTGACAAACTCAAGACCTTCGCCAGAATTGAACCTCAAAAAATTGATATGGAAATGCCGCCAGTAGAAGTCGAGTATTTAATCGACGAAGGCGACACGATCCAGATCGGGAAACTGGAACTCGAGGTTTGGCTTACCCCCGGACATACGGACAGCCAACTTTCGTTTCGAATGGGCAAGCTCCTGTTTAGCGGCGACAACATTTACCGCGACGGTTGTGTCGGCGCGATTGATGCCCACCACGGTAGCGATCTGGTGGCATTCGTGAAGTCATTAGAGCGGATCCGACAAAGCGACGTGGAATGGTTGCTGCCCAGCCATGGACCGATCTTTCGCAAGGATAACGCATTGCTTGATCGAACGATTGAGCGAGTGAAAGGCTATTTGAAAATGGCCGACTTCGGCACTTGCGCCATCGAATGGCCGTTGATGGACGAATACGAAGAAGAAATTGCGGCAGGCATTCGCCCGAGTTAGCTTTTCTGGGGACTCGCCGCTAGCGGAAAACTCTTCCTAAATTCTGTAACCGGAAATTGGCTGCAAAAACGGACTTGATGATCCGGTTGTGCCGATTTCTCTCAATAATCCAAGACCGCCGCTGGGTGTTGATCCACTGTCACCCAACCGACCTTCGGAATAACGGACAATTAACCAGGAGGGAAAACTCCCATGATTCGTCGAATCGTTTTGGCTGCGGTATTCGGAGCCGCTTTCGTTTGGTGCGGCTCGTCGGCTTCCACTGCCCAAGCACAACAACATGCCTATGGGGCAATTTGGGGCAACAACCACTCCACTCAAAATTACGACCGGTTCTACCACTACCCTTATGTCTACTACCCCCAAAACTATTGGGGTAATGACTACTACCGCAGCGCCGAGAGCAACTATTACCGCTATCCGCAAGAAATGCGAATCCCCGTTTACAATCGCAGCTGGCACAACTATTACCCTACACCAGCTCGTTACCACTGGGGTCATCATTTCCTAACCGATATTTTCTAGAAACTGTCAACCACCGGGAATGAAAATTCCCGTGGCGACAAAAAATCAGCCTATTCAAACCGCAGGTCTCCTGCGGTTTTTTTTGTTGCAATGGACTTGCTCTTGAACCTTGAAACAAACGACGTGGAACAATTCATCTTGTTTTTTGCCAAAAATTTTGCCACGAATTCCAAGTTTGTGCATAAAATGCCCAGCATTGTCGCGAATCGGCTATCGATTCGACTGCAAAAAAATCTCACGTTTGAATTTTTTGATGGGGAAATTAGATGAAACTACTCCATGGCGCGCATCGCGCATTTACGTTGATCGAGTTGCTCGTAGTCATTGCGATCATTGGAATTTTGGTCTCACTTCTTTTGCCAGCCGTCCAGTCGATTCGTGAGGCCGCGAGACGAACTCAGTGTTTGAACAACATCAAGCAGATCGGATTGGCGCTTCAAAATTACCAAAGCATCGCCGACAAGCTACCGCCCGGCGGAACGTATGCTGTCGGAATTCCCAGCAGCGATTCGTACTCGATTCAAGCTCGCTTGCTCCCGTTTTTGGAACAAGGCAATCTGTACGCAGAACTCGACCTCAAGAAACCACCAGCAGATCCAATTAACATCGACAAAATGCGGCAGCGGATTGCCGCCTACATGTGCCCGTCAGAAATTCAGGATCAACCGCGCGATCAAGGAGGTGGAAAAATCTCCTATCCGTTGAATTACGGAGTTAATTTGGGGACATGGTTTTTGTGGGACCCAATCTCTGGAAATGGATCCGACGGCGCGATTGTTATTAATCGACAATTGCGGGGATCTGAAATTCTGGACGGTGCAAGCAATACGATAGGTTTCGCTGAAGTCAAAGCCTATCAGCCGTATGTCCGCAATTCATCCACACCATCAACATTGGGCGCCGCCTATCCCGCGGATAGTGCATCGGTTGTGTCGTTGGCAGCGACTGGTTCCTTTCGCGGACCTGTCGGCCACACTGAGTGGACTGATTCGCCTTGCCACCAATCGGGGTTTACTTTTGTCTTGCCACCCAACACGAAAGTAATGTACGACAATGCCGGAATCGCCTATGACATCGACTTGCTGACCCAAGTCGAGGGCTCACATGCAACAAAGCCTTCTTTTGGGGCAATTACCAGTCGCAGTTACCACTCTGGCAACTTGGTAAGCGTATTGTTGATGGATGGTTCGGTCCGGCCAATTCTCGGCAGCATTGATTTGCAAATCTGGCGCGCCTTGGGAACACGCAATGGACGCGAAGTAATCAGCGATTATTGATTGGTTCTGTTGACGAATTAACGTTTTTCCCGGACGTTGGCCCGAATTTTTTCGAAAATCCAAAAAATTTTCGACAATCGCCACTTACTATCTGCATCGTGAATGGGCATTTCTCGTCGTAAGATGAACTCTGTGAATGGCAGGTCGAATACCTAGATTTTGTGTGCTCAGTGAAAGGGATTTGAAAATGGTTCGGATTTTTGGATTGGCTGCTTCCATCGTGTTGCTCAGTTGCTTTTCGAATGCTTGGTCGATGCAAGATCCGGCAGAAGCCCCCAAAGCAAGGGTCGTGATCAAAGCCATACCATTGGTGAAAGCAGTACCCGCCGTAGAAACGACGGAAGCCAAAGCTGTCGAAACCGAAGAGAGGCCCGCTACGGAAGTTAATTCCAAGACCATCAGCAAAACGGAATTCAAGGCTTCGCATTCCGAAGTGGCCCCCTTGATTCCAAAACGCGATGGCAAACCACTGAGCTTGAACTCGTTTCGCCTGGATGCCAAAGGAAATGTAGTCGCGGCAGTTACCGACAAATCCGCTGCGGAAAACTTGATTCAAGTCTATGGTCCGAATCTGAACCTCATCCGAGAATTTCCGATTCCCTTTGATGCCTCCGCCATCACTCTCGATCCAAGTGGCAATTACATCGCGGCTGGAGAAGGCAAAGTCGGCAAGTTCACGTCGGAAGGTACCCTCTTGAAGGTCGCTGACGCTCCAAGCATGAACGGCGATGATCCCGAAAAAAGACGGCAGGAGATTAAAGACCAGTTCAAGTCCTCCATGGAACAAACCTTGAAGGTCTACGAAAACCAAATCAACATGTTGCAAAAGCAGATTGAAACATTAAACGAAAAGAAAGAACAGGACGAAGAGAAGTTCTCCAGCCGAGACGAGCGCCGACTCACGCAGCTGACTGCTCAATTGGAACAATACGAAAATATCAAAAAAGAGTTTTCGGTAGAAATCAATGACGCCCAAGTCGACGCGATGATGAAGGCAAATTCGACAATTCCGTCGATTGCAGCATCCGCAAATGATGTCTTCGTAACGACCTCGACCGGGATGGGTTACGAAGTTTGGCGAACCGATACAAACTTTGAGAATCCAGTGAAAGTCGTTAGCAAGTTAAGCGGATGTTGTGGGCAAATGGATATCTTTGCCACGGATGAAAAGTTGTTGATCGCGGAAAATACCCGGTTTCAAGTCGGTATTTATGACCGAGACGGGCAACGGCAATTGGGGTTTGGTGAACGTGCTCAATCGGGCGATAACGGATTCGGCAGCTGTTGTAACCCAATGAACGTGATTTGCTGTAACAACGGGGATATTTTGACGGCCGAATCCAGCATCGGAAAAATCAAACGCTTTAATTCAGAAGGGGAGATGCTCGGCTATGTAGGCAAGGCCCGTATTGGCGGTGGTTGCAAACACGTTTCGATCGGTTTTGATGAGAATCTGGACCGCTACTACATTCAATATCAGGACAAGAATCAAATCTGCGTCCTCATTCCAAATGCCGAAGCCGACGAAGTCCTTGCCGAAAAGCGTGAAAAACAAAAGGCGGGTGAAGTAATCGTGCAACGCCTTGAGGGTGCCTGGTCTGTCAAAAAAGATGCCGCCAAGAAAAAGAAGGCCAACGAAGATGAAGACAATGAAGGCGCTAAAAAAGAAGATTCTGCCGAAGATAATGGCGAGACAATTGTTCAAGGGATGGACGATTTTGTCGAAAACATGACAAACTTCTCAGATTTGGAATTTGTGATGGATAAACACCATTTCAAAACCAAATCCGCCAATGACCAACCTGACGAGGATGGCAGTAATCAGTCACAAACGTTGACCTGGTCCGTGGTCTCGTTTGGCGACGATCAGGTCCGACTTGACTTGGAAGACGCTGATGGGATGGTTTTGCTTGGTGCTGATGTTAAGGTTGTGAACGAAGATACGATCAGCGTCCGTTTTTCCTATGATGCCATCGGGCAGTTCACCAAAGCCAAGACTTACATTCGTAAGCAGGCCAGCGAATAGTGTTGGGAGTTGGCCCTTGCCGACACTAGCTTTTTCACAACCCTATCCGCACGGTCCCGTTCGAATTCGAGAAATCTAACATCTGGAACAAGCTATGAAGTTATCAATTCGACAGCCAACGTTGGTTCAGCGACCGATGTGGCTTTCATTGGTTGTCCTGTTTGCCTGCATGATGATCTCGGGCCAATTCAACTCGGTTGTGGCCCAGGACGAACCGTTGCTGATCGCAGTCATGGACCCGTTATGCGACAAACTCGCTTGCGACTGTGTCAAAGGTTACGCCCAACGGCACTATGATAAGCTGGCAAAATATTTGCTTAAAAAAACTGGCAAACACTCCCAAATTGTTTATGGTGAATCGCTTCAAGTTGCTTTAGAAGACGCAAATCGAGCACCGGATTTTGTTGTCGGGAAATATTCTGTCGTGCTGCATGGAGCAACGGCAGCGAAGCATAAACTTGTGCCGATTGCACATCTAACCGGCAAGGATGGGGGGACCACCCAATCAGGCTTGATTGTCGTACGAACGGCTGACGAAGCCAGCATCGTCGACGATCTGGAAGGCTACCGGTTCTTTTTTGGTCCCGAGAATTGCGAGGAAAAAAATTCAGCAGCTCGCGAGTTATTATCTGCCGCTGGAGTGAAAATTCCTGAAACCTTGGAGATTTGCGGGGCTTGCAGCGAGGCTGCGAAGAAATTGGTGGCGCTCGAACCATCAGTAAAGGCAGCCGCAGTAATCTCCAGCTACGCGCAACCGCTGCTCGAAGGTTGCGGTAACATCAAAAAGGGAGACCTGCGGGTGGTCGGCGAGACAAAGAAATTGCATTTTGTAACGGCATTCGTGAATGAGAATGTGGACCAAACCACTCGAGACATTGTCGCGAAGGCTCTGCTGGAAATGGGGAAGGATTCTGAGATGCTCGTAGCGTTAGAAACCAAGAGCGGGTTCGTTCCGTTCCAGAACGAGATTGACCAAGACGTTCCTGCTTCGTCCGCCGCATCGGAAGTGCCGGCAAAAAAAAAATAACGTCGTGGCCGGATTTTCGCGGCACAGACCGTGACGCCATCGTGGATTGGCTGCCCGAACAATTGAATATTTCGCCGAAGATTGATTGGGAGGTGACACTCGCAAGCGATTCATTAGGTGGAATTTCTGCGACCGAAGAATTCGTGGTTGTAGGTGGCCGCGATCTGCTCGACAAGAGCGACGAATTCATTTGTCTCAATTCCAAAACAGGCGAAGAGGTCTGGCGTCATCTTTATCCGGCAGGCATCCCGGCGGATTTCAAAGATGCCCGCAGCGGCAAACTGGATTTTGGCAACTCGCCTCGAGCGACTCCCGTGATTGTCGGGGACAAAGTCATTACCCTCGGTGCTTTCGGTGACCTGCATTGTTTGGCTTTAGCAAGCGGAGATGAGCAATGGGCCGCAAACTTGCTTTTGGATTTTGGCGGAAAACTGCCCACTTGGGGATTCGTTGGTTCTCCGCTGGTGGTCGGCAAGACAGTTGTTGTACAGACGACAGCTTCGGATGCCGCGCTCGTCGCACTCGATTTGGAGACAGGCGACGTTCGCTGGCAGGTTGGTGGAAAAGGTCCAGGGTATGCGTCGCTGATGTTACGCGAGATTCGGTCGAACAAACAAATTATCGGTTGGGATTCAGTCGGTGCGGTCGGTTGGGATTTTGCAGACGGCAAGAAATTATGGTCGCTCAAACCCACCGAGCCAGGTGAATTTCTGGTTCCTACTCCCGTGTTTGTTGGCGACCGGTTGTTACTCGTAGGTGAACACAACGGCACACGACTCCACGGATTTGATGGCGCAGGTTTGGCCGAAACAAATCCTCAAGCCACGTACGCCGACTTGTGTCCCGACTCGCATACACCCGTTGTTGTCGGTTCATTTGTCGTGGGAGTTCACCATCGACTGGTTTGCCTAAACGGCCAAACTTTGAAATTGCTGGGTTATGATGATGACCGAAATTTAGGGGAATACGGATCACTGATTAGCAATGGTCGCGACAGGACATTATTGTTGACTTCCAGCGGACATTTGTTCTTGCACTTCTACACGTCAGAAGGCAAACCAGTTCAAATCGGCCACCAAAAGTTGACGGACGAACAGGTTGAAATCTATTCGCACCCGGCGATAGTGGGCAAAAAGTTCTACTACCGGGTGGGCAAAAAAATAGTCTCCACGAATTTGGAGTGATCACGGGAGCGGCTTTTTCCTTGTCCAACGTTTCGGACTATCCCTTTCTTGATCAAGCACAATTGAAGTCTGCCGCCGGAAATCGCTTGTCGCACTAATTTTGATTTGTTTTTTTCAAAAGTTGTGTTGGATCCGAAGATTAATCTTCCATCAAAACACGCGATTCCTAGCCAAATAGGTGGGTTTCGGTTCATGTCGGTTAGGTCCGTGCATATCATCCACAAAGTTGGAGCACAATGGTCGAAATCGTTGTCGGTTTTAGACTAAGCTATTCAAGCGATTTGAACGAATTGAATCTTTGGGAAAAGTTGGGGAATTGCGCGATATGAGCAAACGAAAACGGAAAATTGTCCGGCGAGTTGAATCGAGCGGCAATTTCAAGTCGTTTTGTCAACTTGAGGACCGTCGGCTATTGGCTGTTGAGGTTCAACCCGTCCTGAATCTGAATTTGACAAACCCATGGGAGTCGATCAGCGAGACCGTTTCATCCGGTGCATTCGTCTATTTTGTCGCGAAAGAGCCTGAAATTGGGCATCTGGATTTGTGGAGAACTGATGGGACAACCGCTGGTACGATTCGCCTGACGGAGTTGGGGGTTGGCGACGGTCGTAAACATGAATTAACAAACTTCAATGGGACCTTGTACTTTCGCGGCTTTGATGAGGCTCACGGCGTCGAGCTTTGGAAGAGTGATGGTTCAGTGACTGGAACTAGGTTGATTAAGGACATGGCACCGGGGCCCGCCAGCACGTACCTTCGTGATTTTGTCCCGCACAAGAGTTTTTTGTTCTTCACTGCGAACGGGCAGTTCGCTCGCTCGAATGGTACTACCTCAGCAACGGTTATCATTGCCGATTTAGTGACCGGCCAAGACCGTGTTGAAAATCTTTCAACGGTGGGGGACAGTCTATTTTTCACGGCACGAAATCCTGCTGGTGATTCCGACCTGTTTCGCAGTAATGGAAGTCGTGCCGGGACGAAACGTGTCGCCGACATTCCTGCTGGAGTATTCCGCGACTTGACGGCAGTTGGCGACCAGCTATTCTTCTTTCGTGGCGGAGGAGAACTATGGAAAACCGGCGGCGCCTTGCCTGCTAGTTCGCTTGTGGGGGATGTTGGAAACGGGACCGAATTAACCAACGTCAATGGCATAATATTTTTTGCCGTAGCCGGCGAAATTTGGAAAAGTGATGGGACGACTGCCGGGACCGAATTTGTCAAACAGGTTGGGGATGACGTCGTCAACTTGTTCGGCCATCAAGGGGCATTGTTTTTTGCAGGCGGATCAATTTTTGCAGATGGTATGGAGCTCTGGAAAAGCGATGGGTCCGAATCTGGCACCACGATGGTAAAAAACATCGCGCCGTTTTTTAACGAAGGTTACGGCGATAGTTCTGATCCAAGCGGGTTCACTTCGCTGGACGGTCGACTCTATTTTCTTGCCAATCCGACGCCGCGTTCTGGTTACCAACGCGAAATTTGGAGGACGGATGGTACAGAAGCAGGTACTTTGGCTATCGAAGGCGGATTCAACAAGGACCTTGTGTCTCACAATGGCGAATTGTTTTTTGCCAGAGCATTTCCCGAATCGTTCGTTCATTTTAGTCTCGCCCGACGAGACAATGTGCAGCCAATATCGGTGGGAATTTCGCGCACTGGAAATGGTAACGGCGATGCGAGTCCTTCAGCGGTTGTCGGATTGGGCGATTACATCTATTTCTCCGCAACTGACGGTATTAGCGGACGGGAACTCTGGCGATTCAACACGGTGACAAGTGTTGCCAATTTGGTGAAGGATATCGTTCCCGGTGAGCGCGGTGCCGGCATAAACGTGATAACGAGCTTTCGCAATGAAGTCTATTTTTCCGTAGTAATTGGACGTTCTGATTATCAACTTTGGAAAACCGACGGAACCGAGGCGGGGACACAGTTTTTGACGTCTGTTCAAACATTGAGCCAAAGAAAGTCTTTTGTACCCGTGGGCAACACCATGTACTTTGCAGGCTACCGCAGTACTGATGGCTGGGAATTGTGGAAGACAGATGGAACAACCGAGGGAACGATTCAAGTCAAAGACATTTACCCAGGAAGGACTTACGAATACGGTACTGGCTATTATCCAAATTCAGCAAATCCCTCGAGTTTGGTTAATCTGAACGGCAAGTTGTTTTTTTATGCGAACAATGGAACTGACGGAGGGGGGTTGTGGACGAGCGACGGAACCACATCGGGCACTGTTATGTTTGCCGATCTCAACCAAGATCCCTATTCCTATGAAGCGGTTGGCTCATACCCAAGTGGTATGAAGAACTTGAACGGGGTCATGTACTTTTTTGCTTCGAATCAGTCAGGACGCGGGGTTTGGAAGAGTGACGGGTCGGTGGTCGGAACCGCGCGGATCAAGGGATTGGAAGATGGCTTGGGAATCGGACCTTCGTTGCAGTTTGTCCGTATCGGAAAAGAACTATTATTCGTTGGTAGCGATTCGACTGATGGAATTGAGCTTTGGAAAACGGACGGATCGAAGGCAGGGACAACGTTGGTGCGCGACATTCGAGCGGGAGGGCTAGATTCTGAAATACGCAATCTGACTGCGGGAATCGGCAAAATCTATTTTACGGCTGATGATGGGGTGCATGGTAGAGAATTGTGGGAAAGCGATGGAACGCCTTCAGGTACAAAACTAGTACGCGATATTCGTAGCGGTTTGGACTTGGCAACAGGCAAGCCGTGGAGTTCTGAGCCGGAAGAACTCACCCACATCAATGGCGTTTTGTACTTTACTGCGGACAATGGAGTTCGCGGGCGCGAAGTTTGGCGAACGAACGGCAACGCAGCCGGTGCGACGCTTATGCGCGATGTATTGGTCGGCCCCGGTAGTAGCGAGCCCGAGAACCTGCGCGCGTTCAACTCCAGCCTGTATTTTTCAGCCAAGTGGCCAATTGGTCGCGAGCTCTGGAGTGTGCGCGTCGATCCGATCTTATTGTCAGTCTCTCCCAGTTCCGTCCACTTCGTTGAGGGCGGCGATCCAGTCAGTCTCGCGCTTGAAGCCGTCTTGAGCGATACCAATGCAGCGGTACTCGTCGGCGGGACCTTGACGGTTTCTTTTTTGAGTCCAGTCCAAAGTAGCGACCATTTGACAATCCAGCGACGTTTGGGGATTTCGTTAGTAGGCAGTTTAGTCCAGTACAACAACATCGTCATCGGTCGCTTCTCGGGAGGCGGCAACGGCGGTCGTCTGATTGTGACGCTGAATTCGAACGCCGCACTTCCTGCCGTTCAAGCGTTGATCCGGGCAATCGCCTTTCGCTCGTCCTCACAAGCCCCTGATATGACGCCGCGCGTCGTTCGCTTTGCTTTCACGGACGGCCAAGGAGCGATGATTGAAGTGCAAAAAACGGTTGAGGTAGTTCCCATGAACGACGCTCCTGATTTGAGCGGCATTTCGCCTACTCAAAAGTATCAGTTAAATGCTGCGGCAATTCGGATCGCAGCACTTGCAATTGTCCGGGACGTCGACAGCCTCAACTTCGACGGTGGATTTCTGCGGATCAATGCAATGGGCGATCCTTCGCGAAATCGTCTGGAACTCGCTAACCCGGCTTTTACAATCGGACCGAATCGCGAGTTGCGCTACCGCGGTTTATTGATCGGCAGCGTCAATGCGAGCGGCGGTTTCGGTGCTATGCCATTGCGTTTCGATTTCAACGCTGCGGTTACAGCAACAATAGTACGCGCCTTGTTGCGATCCATTACTTTTCGAACCGAAGGCAGTACGGTGGTTGCCGACCGCATGATCAACTTCACGATCAACGATGGTGACGGTGGTGAACGAATCGCAAGCAAATTTATTGAGATTAACTAGAAGTGTGATTGGCCGCTAACCCACAATGCAAAAACGAAGACCGCTTTCGGGAAACGCATTACATTTTTTCCCGAATCAATCGTTTCTTGCCATCGACGGTTGCGAAAAATGAAGGCTGCCCTAAATCGTTGAGGATCGATAGCAGGGAGGCATCATCGATTCGCTCAACCTTGATTACAGAATACCGGCCCGCGTCGTTTGAAGTATTGACTGCTGCAAAAGGGGTAACGGGCTGCACTTCTGCGGTGCCGTTCGTGGCGAGGGGAGGGGCGGGCAATTCTAACGGTTGACCTGTCAAATACTTCAACGACGCAATCACCCCCATTCCGACTACGAGCAGGATTCCGAGTGAAAGAGTTGCCCGCTGGCGCAATCGCCGGGTCTGTCGCCAAGCGGCGAGTTCACCCTGCAATTGTTCCAAGAGTCTCTGTTTCGAAATTTTGCTAATGTCTTTTTGTTCGTCTTCAGAACTCATCGCCAAACTCCTGAATTGCTTGTTCGCGAAGTGTATCGATCGCCCGGCGCATGCGGCCATCGACGGCTCCGGTTGATATCCCTAGTTGCCTTCCGATCGCCTTGAGCGACCACCCCAGTCGAAATCGCCACGAGAACAACTGTCGCAGGTCTGCCGGCAAGTTCTCGAGGGACGATTCGATCCAAGCCAGCCTCGCCGCTATTCCCAATGAAGCTGAATCTGCTTGATCTTCAGTCAATTTGGCATAGTGTTGATTGACCCGCAGCCAATTGCGTTCGCGCGTTGACTTTCGAAGGCGGTCTAAACAAACACTATAAACAACCGCTCGAGACCACGCCTCAAGGCTGCGGCAGTCGGTAATTGGCTTCATGCTTTTGCCGGCCTTGAGCATTGCATCGTGAACCAGATCAACGCAATCCTCCGCCGACATTCCGCAAAGTCGTCGAGCCTGTTTCAACATCAGATCGAAATAGCTTTCGTAGTAGACTGCGAAAGCCGATGGGTCGCCAGCGACAATCGAGGAGGTCACATGTCCCCAATCGATCGGCGGATCCAATTGAGTTTCTTCCGCTGATTTTCTTTCATCACGGGATAGATCCGACACGACTTTGCGTTTTTCCACAGAGAGTGATTCGTCGCTAACCATTGGCATTGTCGTTCACTAGTTTTCCACGTCTTGAACAACCGTTATATGATTGAGACTAGCGACCGCCGCCATCGCCACCAGCTGCTTCGCCACCAAGACCTCCGCCACCATAACCTCCGCCACCCTGGCCTCCGCCACCAAGACTCTGATTGGTGTTAAGACCAGCAGACATTTGGATGATCGTTTGCTGGATGAGCTCTAATTCTGCGAAGGTTCCCTTCGCAATCAATAGATTTGCATCATTATGAAGTTGAATTTGAACATTGGTGCTTTCGTTCATCTCGAGAACGGCATTCAGAGCCTTAAGCAACGTTTCTTCAGTTGGTTGAGGATTCAATGACTTCAATTTCGCGATCGAAAAAACCCTCACGATCGTCTCCGGCCCAGGCCCATTGGATTTAATTGCGACATACTCCCTGTCATATTCATCGGGAAATTCCACCGTTACCAGCGAGCTTTCATTGTTGTCGACACAAAGTTCCTGAATTAGATTCAACATCGATTTCAAAGTCACGTTTTCCAGTGCAACCATGGGCATGCGTTGTCGACGAGCGTTTTCCGCAATGACAATGTTAAACGATGGTCTACCGGTGCTGTTCAGTGTTTCTTTCAACGCTTCGATATATTCGTCAATTGTGCCACCGTCGAAATTGAAAACCGAAAGTTTTTCTTGCAACCGATCACCGATTGGAGCATTGTCGCGCGACGTTATCGCGGGATTCGGATCTTGATTTACCGATGGAGGATCTTGGGCAAAGTTGGTTGTTCCCATCACTAGAAGGCATGCAAGTAAAACAACGTTTGAAAGGAATGGCTGCCAAGCTTTCGCAATTTTTTGGAACATTTGTGATCTCCTTGTGGACAATAGCACTGTAAGAACTTGTACATACAAGAACGACTCAATTCCGATTTTTCTCGGACTTTTTTCCAAATTGTCGAATTTTTTGATTTGACGTCAGACAACTCCTCCCTTGGAGTGTTTTCCAAATTCAACGGCGGGAATTTGGGCTGTGTTGCGCCGTATTTGCGGGAGAAATCGCTAGAATTTCAATTTTATAGGGTTGCTTCCAATTTCTTTGCAACGATAAAAGAAACAATGAACGAGCCGTTTACCGTCACTGACGAAACCTATTCGATACCGCGAAAATTTCGCGTCGCCGAGAACATGCACATTGTGTTCTGGTTGATCAAGGACATGAGCTGGGCGATGAAATTTCGTTGGTTGGGAATTGGGATGTTCATTCCAACTCTGGTTTTGGCCCTGCTAATCACGTGGCAGACGCGCCGAGTTCGTTCCGAGTGGTATCACAACCTCGCGGTGACGTGTTGGATTATTGCCAACGGGTATTGGATGATTTGCGAGTTCTTTTGGGAGAACCTCGATTATTTGCGGTACTTCAGCGCCATCCCTTTTTCGTGCGGTCTGGTATTCATCGCGTACTATTACATTTCTGAGTTCGGACCGAAGTGGTCGAAAACTCAGAGCGATGTGGCCTTATGAGCCCGGACTCAGCGTTAGCCATTGGGTGTTAATCCAACCACGATATTGAACGTGGCGGAGAGTTCGCCGATTTTCGATTCGGGAATTGCAGTGAATTCGACGATGACCGATTCGCGGGCTTTAGCGTCCTCGATTGAACGCAGGACGCCGTCCTTTTCGTTTTGCGGATGGCCTTTGATAAAGCATTGGGTCGTCAACAGTTCTTTGCCGTCCTTTCGAATCTTGAAGTGAATATGGGGAGTGCGTCCGGGATACGGGACAGGCTTGACCGTACGGAAGTAATACTCACCAGCAGGCGTCGTCGTGAATCGCCCGAAGCCTTGGAAATTCGTATCGCGTTTTGCGTGATTGTTGGAGTCCTTGTGCAAGTACACTCCGTGGTTATCGACTTGCCAAATTTCGACAATCGCATTTCGCAAAGGTTTGCCGTTGATGTCGACAATCTTCCCGGTCAAGTGAGTGACTTCGCCTACGGCCGCCGTCAAATTTTCGTTGATGATGATCAGATCGTTGTCGGTGTCGAGCGGCAAATTGTCAGGGAAGAACGGGCCTTCGGTTTGCGGCGGCGTCTTGGTCAGCGTTTCTTGAAATTCTTTCGGCGACAACAGGGTCCCACTGGCAAATGTTCTGGCAACGCCCAAAACAGCCGCAGCCCCGAAGGTCAAGCCGCTTGTTTTCAAAAGGTGGCGACGGGTCACTCGGGTTTTCGCGTTCATGAGCGGTTCCTTCATTGAAAAGTCAATGCGATATCAGGCTTTGCTGGAATTGTCGTAAACCGCCTGCAGCAGTTCGTCGACATCTTTGAATTTTTTCTTTGTCGCCAGCGCTGCGTCGAGCAATTGGCGGGCGTCCGAGTCTGAGTGCCCGAGCGAGCAGAGAATTAAATAGGTGTCGTCGACGACTGAATGCTGAACCGGATCAGTCAAACCCGATTCGTCTCGGGCGACCAAAAGCGCAAATTTCCCCATTTTGCGACGAAGTTTGGCAACGATTCGTTCTGACATCGCCGCGCCAATGCCGGGTAACGTTGAAACGCTCTTAAAATCTTGTTGTTCGATAGCCTTGGCAATGTCTTGCACCGGGCGGACCATAGCGCGGAGTGCTTTCTTGACTCCCACCCCATCAACGGAGCAGATCTGGTCGAAAAATTCGCGTTCAATCTCGCTGAGGAAACCCACAAGGCGCGGAACCATTCGGCCTCCCTTCTGCGGGTTGCCCTCAAAGTAGTGCACCGTATGCAGCGAAACCACTTCGCCAACCGATGGCTGCAAGTGTCGACGGGTGAAGTCGGGGATTAAGACTTGATACTCAAACGGTTCGACGCAGAGCGTCGCGGTTTCATCCGCCAGTGTCAAAAGTTTTCCGGTAAGTTTGCTGATCATTGTCGCAGGAATTCGTTTCTGGATTGAAAGTAATGGCAAATGCCGATGGCCAAGGCGTCGGCGACGTCGGGCGGATCGGGTACGCTGGCGAGATGCAGGTGGTTCATTACAGCCGACTGAACCTGTGATTTGGGCGCTCGCCCGTTGCCAGTCATGATGCTTTTGATTTGCGTCGCGCGGTAGTGTCGGATCGGAATGTTGTGTTGGGCCGCGGCAAGGCACAAGACGCCGCGCGCGTGGCCCATTAGGATCGCGGTCGACGGCCGTTCGTAGTGTGAATAGAGCTCTTCAATGGCCATCACATCTGGGCGAAAACTTTCGATCACATCGGCCGCTCCGGCAAAGAGGCTTTGCAGTCGTTGTTCCAGTGGGTCTTTTCCGTTTGAGCGGATCACTCCCGCTTCGAGCAGTTCGAGATTTACACCGGTTCGCTTGAGCAGACCATAGCCGGTTGTGATCAGTCCGGGATCGATACCGAGTATGATCGATGTGTCGGAAATCAAATCGTTCATATTCCGTTTTCCCGCCGAACGAGTACAACGACACATTGTGCGGCGATTGCCTGAAGAGTGCCAATGGCATCGACGCCCTCTCCCGTTTTGGCTTTAACGTTGACTTGTGATGTTTCCATTCGCAACAGGCCAGCGATGCGCGCGGCAATCTGCGTTTTATAGTCTTTCAGCTTGGGGCGTTCCGCGAACACGATGCAGTCGAGGTTGTTGATGTGGTAACCAAGGCTCCAAACTTCTGCGTAGGCGAGTTCCAACATTTGCCCGGAGTCACGACCTTTATTTTCACTAGCCGTGTCGGGGAACATGTCGCCGATATCTCCCAGTGATGCCGCACCGAGCAGGGCGTCGGTAATGGCATGCAGTAGGACGTCCGCGTCGCTATGGCCCACCGCTTGGCGGTCGAAGGGCACGTCAATGCCGCCCAGGCGCAACGGTCCTCCAGGTTCTAACCGATGCGTGTCGTGACCAATTCCAATTCGATAGGGGAGCATGAATCGACTTGTGTTCCTGCCAAACAGTTCAAGCGTAAACCGCGCGTTTCGATTGTACTGCCTGACGATGGTTGCCGAAACGTGAGTTGGCGTTCCAGGAATCGGCAGTGGGAACATCGATGTACGGGCTTTCGTTCAAGGCCATCTCGGTCCCTGTATGACCACCTGCGAAACGTCTATAATCGCCACAATGGCAATCATCGAAATCGAAAACCTGAAGAAGTCCTATCGCGTTTACCAAAAGAAAGAAGGAATTCTCGCCAGCCTTCGTGGACTTTTTCATCGTGAATACCGCGAGGTGGAAGCGGTGCGAGGCGTCAACCTACGCGTCGACCAAGGCGAATTCGTGGCCTTTCTCGGTCCCAATGGTGCCGGAAAAACGACGACTCTCAAGCTTCTTTCAGGCGTCATCAACCCTACTTCGGGAACCGCTACCGTCATGGGCTTTGTGCCCTGGAAACGTGAGGATGCCTACCGCCGGCGCTTCGCGCTTGTCATGGGCCAGAAGAATCAACTGTGGTGGGACTTGCCGGCTGTGGATTCGTTCCGCTTGCATCAGCATATCTACAATATCCCGGACGTCGACTTCAATCGAACGCGTGATGAACTCACCGAGCTCCTCGACGTCAAGCGGCTATTGGGCCAACCCGTGCGTGAACTTTCTTTGGGGGAGCGAATGAAGATGGAGCTCATCGCCGCCATGCTTCACTCGCCCGAAGTCTTGTTTCTGGACGAACCCACCATTGGCCTTGACGTTGTCGCTCAGCACAAGATTCAGCAATTTCTCAAGCACTATCAAAGTGAACGCAAAATCACGATTCTGCTCACCAGCCATTACATGAAAGACGTTGTCGCCCTCTGCAAACGTGTCGTGGTTATTGCTAGTGGAATGATCCACTATGACGGATCACTGGCGGGAATCGTCGATACGTTTAGTGGCGACAAGATCATTACTTTGCAGCTCAACGAACAAGCCGATTTTGATCGTTTGCGCGGGATTCCGGGCTTGGTGGAAATCGAGCCGCCCAAGATAAAATTTCGTGTTCCTCGCGACGAGGTTGCTAAGGTGCTCGGCGAAATGCTGAGCCAGCACCAAGTGGCCGATGTCGTCGTAGAAGACCCGCCGCTAGAGGAAGTGATCGCCTCCATGTTTTCGGAAGCCGCCAAGTCGAACGAAGAACGACTTGAAGCCGCGGCGCGGTAGAAAGGGCGAAGAATGTATCCAATTACCATTTGGGAACGCACATCAAAGTGGTGGACGTTCTTCAAGATCTCCCTAAACGAACGCTTGGTGTATCGCGGCGACTTCATGCTCGGGACGTTGATGCGGTTTCTCCCGACCTTGACCCAGATCTTTCTGTGGTGGGCGATTTTTGAGTCGTTGCCGAATTCTGGCCAAGACGCGAGTCGCGGCGAAATCGCCGGCTATCGTTACGGTGATATGGTTGCCTATTACCTGTTGGCGACCATCGGCCGGGCCTTTTCCAGCATGCCCGGTTTGACCTCCGGGATTGCCAAAATGGTCCGTGGCGGCGAAATCAAAAAGTTTTTGATTCAACCGGTAGACCTTGTCGGCAGCTTGTTGATGCAACGAATTGCGCACAAACTCGTTTACTACATGATCGCCACGTTGCCATTTGCATTGGTGTTTTTCCTGTGCCGAGGGTTTTTTCTAGAGGGCTGGCCGGACGCCGAGGTGTTAACGGTCTTTGTCATCTCGCTCGTGCTGAGTTTTCTATTGGGGTTTTACCTGGAGGCTTGTCTCGGTTTGGTTTCGTTTTGGTTGTTAGAGGTAACGTCGCTGGGCTTCATTTACATGCTGCTCAATTTTTTATTGTCTGGGCATATGTTCCCGCTTGAACTGTTGCCGAGTTGGAGCCAATGGGCGGTGGATATCTTGCCGCTAAAATTTTTGGCTTATTTCCCTGCGGCAGTTTTTCTGGGCAAGATGAACCGAACGGAAATGTATCAAGGCCTTGGCGTGGAGTTGGCATGGGTCCTTTTTTTCATCGTCCTGTCACGTGTGCTTTGGGCTCGAGGTGTTAAACGTTACAGTGGCTTTGGGGGCTGAAAATCAGAAAGCAATCAATGGCGATCAGTAACCCAACCAATCCAATGATTCCCAACCGCGCGACAAATTGGCGGACCTATTTGCGAGTGTTCTTGACGTTCTGTCGTAATTCTCTGATTCGCGACATGTCGTTTCGGACAGACTTCGTTTTGCAAGCCTTGACTTCCGTGTCGTGGGCGATGATGAATTTCGTTTTGTTTAAGATCATTTATCGCTTTACCACCTCAATTGGCCCGGAAAGCGGTTGGCATGAGAATGAGTTTTTCGTGTTTTTGGGGACCGTTTGGATCATCAACGGGCTGATTCAGTTGATGTTCATGGGAAACTTCGACGAGTTTAGCGACATGATTCGATTAGGAGGGTTGGATTTTGCCTTGCTCAAACCGATCGACACCCAGTTCCTGATTTCGTTTCCACGAATGAATTGGTCGCAGATTCCAAACGTGCTGTTGGGTGTTGGGCTGGTGATCGTTTCGCTCGTCGCCCTCGCTCGGGATCCTGCGAAGGATTTGGGACTCGTCTGGTGGACGATTCCTGCCTATTTGTTTTTCATCGGCTGTGGCGTGACAGTCATGTACAGTGTCATGATTTCGTTAGCTTCGACGAGTATTTGGCTGGGCCGCAATCAGAATCTTTATGACTTCTGGTTTTACATTACCAACTTTTACCGTTATCCAATGGAAATCTACCAGCGCGGCGGCATCGGCTGGGCGCTGTGGGGTACCTTCACTTTCGTTGTCCCGATTTTGGTAGTTTCCAATGTTCCGGCTCGTGTACTTGCCAATCCATTGGGCGGCAAATGGGAGATGTGGGAGTGGTTGTATGCTGTTCTCGCTTTAGTGGTCGCGATTACCAGCCTATTTTTCAGCCGAGCTATTTTTAAACTCGCCCTCAACAGCTACCGCAGCGCCAGCAGTTGAAAGGAGCAGGGCATTGTCCAATCCTTCTAAAGACGAGAATCACGCGAGTCAACCAGATCGACCGATTGATTCGACTTTGTCAAGCGAACGACAACCGACACGCGCTGTGCGGTCGGTTTACATCGACCCAATTGACTTGATCTGGATACATACGGCAAGGAAATTGGGAATGACCGTGGTGAGGTGTCCGGATGTGTATGCTGCATGGGATGGCGTTGGGACGTTGCGGATTGGCACTCCCGAGACGTTGGATTCAGATGACTCGTTGGCGCAGATGATTTGCCATGAGATCTGCCATGCTTTAGTCGCCGGCCCTGCGGGTTTTTGCAAGCAGGACTGGGGTTTGGATTACGAGGATCCTAAGCATGCGATTTTTGAACAAGCAACTTTGTTAATACAGGCCCGTTTGGCCGACCAATTTGGGTTGCGAAATTTTTTGGCTTCAACCACCGATTTCCGCAACTACTTCGACCGGATTGGTATTGATCCTCTAAACGTCGACGACGGTGCATTGCGCCTATTGGCGGTTGATGCCTGGAGTCGATCGCAAGAGCCGCCGTGGCTAAACGTGTTGCACGAAGCCCTGCGAGCCACTTCCGAGATCGCCAAAATCGTTGAGCGATTTGCGACGCCAGATTCCTTGTGGTCATCGATTACCGACGTTTAGGCTGTCGCAAGCGCGATCTAAACGGAGACGCCGGTTGCGGCTCGATGGTCTTCGGGGGGTGGTGCTTTTGCAGCGATTGTCAAGATTCAGCGGGGTGTAGCGGTTGTTTCGTGTTGGAGTCTTCGCAGATAACGCGGCAAAAAAAGTGGAATTGTCAAGGTTTTGCTTGAATCTCGGGACTGGGCTTTTAGAATAAATAGGAGAGTCAAGTCGCAAAAATCAGGAATACCTGTCGTTGCTTGGCTTCAGCTGAAGTCGCCTTTTTTTTCTGTCGTTAATAAACGGATGACGCGTGATCTTGAGTCGCGGTTTCCGTCCATACATTACAACTCGGAGAGTCGCTGTTTATGTCTAACTTGATCCCGTTGGAACAAGCTGCCAAGATGCTGGGGTTGGCACCGGAACGCGTTGTAGAAATGATTTCCAAAAAGCAAATGTATGGCTACCGCGACGGAAATACCTGGAAATTCAAAGCCCAGGAAATTGAGCGCGTCGCTGATGAATTGGGGTTGGAATTACCAAGTCTCAATGATGAGGACGATGAGTTTTCGCTCAGCGATTCTTCGATCAATGACGATCTCATCTTGGACGACAGCTCCAGCGATGATGAGGACTTCGAATTATCTGACGACCTTGATTCTGTGGCGCCGGTCGCCAAGTCGGCCAAATCGGCTCCCAAGAAGCCTGCTGCCAATGACGATAGCGGCGTCGACCTTTCGGACAGCAGCGATCTGATCTTGCAAGACAGCGGCGATGATTTGAAATTGGATGCCAAGGGCAAAGGCAAAAGTAAAGTTAGCGCAAAAAGTGCAGTTGGCGAAGAAGACGACCTGCTGTTGTTTGGAGACAGCAGTTTGGAATTGGCAGCCGAGAGCAGCAAGAAGAGTAAGAAGCCAGACAGCGGGGTCCACGACAGCGACCTGTTACTCAGCGACGATGCGTCAGGTTCTACTGGCAAATTGCTCAAAGCCATGAAAGACCGAGTTGGCGATTCGAAAGACGAAATTAGCCTGAACGAAGACGAACTTTTTGACGACGATCTGAAACTAGGCGATAGCGATTCGCTGGAAGACTCGGTTGATCTTGGCAGCGATTACGAAGACAGCGATATCGTCCTGGATGACAGCGATTCAAGTTCTGAATTGGTGCTGGAATCCAACGAACGAGGAATTTCCCTCAGCCCGAACGACAGTGGGATTCAACTCGCCGACTCACTTCAACTTGGGGGTTCGGACATCGACGAATTGGAGTTGCCTGACGATGACATGGTTAGTTTAAACGAAGCCGTCGATTCGGATGCAGCGACGTTCATGCAAGAGGACGATTTCAATCTGACTCCTTTTGAAGACAAAGAGGCCGACGACGCCAGTGGTTCGCAGGTGATCGCTCTGGAGGACTCGGATCTGTTCGCCAGCGATTCGGAATCCACGTTGATCAACGACAAGGATATGGAGGCACAACCTCAACTTGTTTCCGAGGGGTTGACTCCCTCCGGCAACGTGCCTGCACAGGTTGTCATCGCCTCTCCAGAGTTGCCGTTTACATTGTGGCAAGTCCTCGGGTTGGCATTGACCGCTTCAATCCTTGTGATTGGGCTGCCGGTTATTTTTGACACGGCTCGCAATTTGTGGATGCCAAGTGATCAAGTGACCCACGAAGGTCTTTTGAACACGATTCTCAGTTTGACTGGAATGAAATAGTTTGCCACGAGGGTGGATGAGCGGCTGCCCTCCACCAGAATTCCCGTTGCCATTTTCGTTCCAATTTCGCCCGACTTCGTTTCTATTTGACGGTCTGGTGTTGTCGTCTTGAATTCATGCAATGTCCGAGCCTCCATGACTCGGATCTCCTGCAGGCATTCGTTGCAGGTACGGAACAAGCGAATTGATTCGGCTGCGAGTGCAACTCCTAGGTTTCGGTCAAAGCGGAAGCTTGGTAAGTTAATTGCTACGCATCGGCACTTTTGCCTGGGAGTTGATAGATGATCGAAACATTACTGCGGGAGATCGTGGATTACGCGGGGCTTTTTCCACCAGCCGGATTGGACATGGTCAAGGCAGTTCGTGACTATGCCGATTATCGTTCGTCGAAGGATCGGTGGATGTTAGGGAAATTCGTCGTCCCCGCCGACCGACTTGGTGCGTTTTACGATGAAGCTGCCGACTTGGCCAAGGTCGATGATCCGTGGCCGCTCAGTGTTTTGGTTCCAGCGCCAGTTGCGGACCAATCGATGTTCGCAAATATGCTCACGGAAATCGGGGCTTTCAACGCTCAGCATCCCGAATTCGTCGTCGATAGTATTGAGACTAAAGTGGATTTGCTCTTTGCTGCTCAAGAAGCCGCACGGCAAATCCCGTCGACGTTTCGAACGTATTGGGAATTCACAGCTGATCCACAGCTCGACGCTCGACTTGAGTGGCTTAGGTCATTGGGATCGCAGCATGCAGCCAAGCTGCGTACTGGCGGCATCGATGCGTCGATGATCCCCAGCGTGGAGAAAGTTGCCAGTTTCATTCGCGGCTGCGTCGTTTACGATGTGCCCTTCAAGGCAACCGCCGGCTTGCATCATCCGATAAGAAGCGAATATCCTTTGACTTATGAACCTAACGCCAAAAGTGCCGAGATGTTCGGCTTCCTCAATGTTTTTGTTGCAGCATTTTTAGCGAAATCCCATCTGCTTTCGGCTGAGCAAATCGCAGTTATTCTACAAAGCAAAACAATTGCCGACTTTACGGTAACGGATGATCGTCTGGGCTGGGGCAAGTGGTTTATTGAGCCGTATTTGCTCGAATCACTTCGAAAAAATTTCGCTACCTCGTTTGGTTCGTGTTCCTTTGAAGAGCCGACGAATGAGCTGCGTATGCTGGGCTTGCTCCCTTTCCACCAACTATCCTGATATCAAGAATTCCAAGGCAATCTTTCCATGGCTTATCAAGTCGACGAGACTCATGATTCTAAATTGACTTCTTGGATTGAATCTGCGAACGATAAAAATTCAGATTTTCCGATCCAGAATTTGCCGTATTGCACTTTTCGCACTGATGCAGCCGCTAAGCCTCGGCCCGGAGTGGCGATCGGCGACCAAATGATTGATTTGATTCAATGCGCGGAAGGAGGTCTTTTGAGCGGTCTGACCGCTGCGGCAGTTCAGGCCGTTGATCTGCGTCCGATCATGAACCTCTCGATTGCGGATCGTACGGCATTGCGAACCAAACTTAGCCGCGGTCTCCGCGATCAGAGTTCCGCGTTCTACAAAAAACGTACGTCGATTCTTTTACCGCAAAATTCAGTGGAGTTGTTATTGCCATGCGCCATCGGCGAATACACCGATTTCTATGCCAGCATTTTTCACGCGACCAACGTTGGGAGCATGTTGCGACCGGACAACCCTTTGCTGCCCAACTACAAACACATACCAATCGGCTATCACGGACGTGCCTCCAGTATCGTCGTCAGCGGGACCCCGTTTCGTCGCCCCACGGGTCAGTTGCCGCCGGCCGAAGGCGAATCGCAACCAAGTTTCGGCCCGTGCAAGAACTTGGACTATGAATTGGAACTTGGCGTTTTCGTAGGCTCGGGCAATGAACTCGGTTCGCCGATTGCGATTCGAAACGCGGAGGATCATTTCTTCGGGATGTGTTTGCTCAACGATTGGTCCGCTCGAGATATGCAACGTTGGGAGTATCAACCGCTCGGTCCATTCCTTGCAAAATCGTTTTGCAGCACGATTTCTCCGTTTGTCGTCACCATGGAGGCTTTGGCACCCTTTCGTGGCCCCGCGATGCCACGGCCGGCCGGGGATCCCCGGCCTTTGCCGTACTTGTGGGATGAAAAAAATCAGTCGGACGGCGGAGTCGAAATCCAGCTAGCGGTTTACTTGACCACAGCGCAAATGCGCGAACAGAAAATTCCAGCGGTCCAAATAAGTCAGGGTTCATTCACGTCAATGTATTGGACGATCGCTCAGATGTTGACGCATCACGCCAGCAATGGATGCAATTTGCGGACAGGCGATTTGCTCGGCAGCGGTACGGTGAGCGGACCGGAACGCAGTTCACGTGGATGCCTTCTGGAACTGACCTGGGACGGGGAATTCGGCCGCCCTGTACCAGGCAATCAGCGCACACCCTTGGAAATGCCTACAGGTGAGAAACGAACGTTTCTCGCTGACGGTGATTTGGTTTCGATTTACGGTTTTTGCCAACGTCCGGGATTCCGAAAGATCGGATTTGGCCGTTGTGAGGGTACGGTCATGTCAAACGTCTAAAACATTGTTTTGGACAAACGCACCTTTTGTCGCATTCGGGGCGATGGATTTCGAGTGTTCTCGGCGAGAAAGTTCGCGATAATAAAGAATGCGTTAGCTGAAGAAATTTAACGTGGCGAACCAATCGATGAACAAAGCCCCAAAACAGTTGACTCTGCGGATTGCATTGTTTGCGGTCGCTATCATGACTTTTCAATGTGGATGTCAGCCCACGGAAAAAATTGAAACCATCACCGTACCGCTTGCTCGATCCGGATTGCCGATCAAGGTGCCGACGGAGGACCGGATGGTGGTCGCGGTCGCCGTCCGTCCAGATGCGACTTGGTTTTTCAAAATCAATGGCAGTGCTCGCGCCCTCAGCCAGACCGAGGCGAGTTGGATTGGGTTTCTGAAGAAAATCGAATTTGGTCCTGATGGGCAACCGGCCTGGGAACTGCCCGAAGGGTGGCGACTGGGGCCCTCGACGAACAACTCTCCACTTGCAGCCCGGTTCGCGACGATTCAAATTCCCAACCCCGAACGCGAAAGGGTCGAGTTGGTGGTTTCGAAACTTGGGCCGGATTTTGATCGTCTTTCCAATTTCAATCGCTGGCGCGGACAGCTCGGTTTTCCTCCCATTGATGAACAATCGCTTGCGGAGGAGATCGGCGAATTGGAGTTCGCGGGCGGCAAGTTTCTGATGTTTGATCGTACAGGCAAATCCAATGGCGCGATGACACCGCCAATGGCTGGAGCCGTCAACACGATGCCGTCCGGCGCCCCGTCGGAGCCAACCCAAACGGCGACAACCCCGACAGTTGCTTACGATACACCTAATGGATGGACTGTCAACCAGAATGCTTCGGTCGTTGCAGTACGTCTAGAGAAAAAAGTTGACGACCAACGATTTGTGATTTCGGTAACCGCGCTACCACCTAAACTGATTTCTTGGTCGGAATCGGTCGAGAACTGGGTTGCCGAAACGGGTACGACGGCCAAGGCAGTTGAAATCACCTCTGAAAAAACACAGACCATCGAGGTTGCTGGAGTAACCGGAAAACGGATTGATTTGGTCGATCTTCCTGACGCCGCACGAGCGATTGTGAGCGTTTCGTTTGAAGCCAAAAACAAGGCTTGGTTTGCCAAGTTGAGCGGACCGGCCACGAGCATTAAAGATCATATCGCAGACTTCGAACAATTCTTGTCGAGTCTACAGTTGAATTAAGTTTTTAAGGAATTAGTAATGACAACGGCCGGATCGTTTGATCGCGAAATGCAGATTGCCGCAAGGTCGACACAACAACCAATCACCATTCGGCGCGTGCTGCGAGGGGTGCTAGAGCAACTGGGTTCGCTCAAGTTGACCGTGGGGTTACTTTTACTGGCAGTGTTCATCATTTGGGTCGCCAGCCTGCAACAAACGCGGACCGACATTTGGGCAGTAAAGTCGCAGCACTTTTCCAGCCCTGTCGTCTGTATTCCCTTCTCAATCTTTTTTCCTGCCGCCTGGTTCCCACAGATGCAATCGTTGCAGGGCAATTGTTACTTGCCGAGTGGTATTACCGTATTGGTTGCGATGATCATCAACTTGTTGGCGGCCCATTTGTTTCGAATGAGAATCCAGGCGAGCGGAACTCGATTGATCTTTGGACTTTTGGTCGCCGCTGTGGGATTGGCCGTCACTTGGGTGGTGGTTTTTAGCGCGCAAGATCCGGATGGATTCCAGGGAAGTACGGCACCCGAGTTCTTTCGCCGATTATGGTACGTGATCCATGCCGCTCTCGTTGGCGTCGGAATCGCATCGGCTGTCGCCAGTTTCCGGATGGCGCGCGAACGGATGCTGGCGAAAATCGCGATGGGTTTTTTTGCGGGCCTGATGTTGGCGGGATTTATTTTGTTGCTTGTGCTCGGCGAACGGGCCTTCATCGGCGACTCGGCAATGCGGATCCTGTGGCAGCTCATTCAGGGGACAATGGCTGCCGCGGTGATGATGATTGCCTGCCTGCTTTTGTTCAAGCGCAAGGGCGCTGTTGTGCTGATTCACGTCGGTATTTTGATGTTAATGGTGAACGAAGTCTACGTTTCACTCACCAATCACGAACAACAAATGTACATTGCCGAAGGGGAGACCACCTCGGTAGCGGTTGACATTCGCGCGAGTGAAATGGTGATCGTTAATTCAACCGATCCTGAAAACGCTCAAGTCACTTCGATCCCGGCGTCGTTGTTGCAAAAGGGTGGAATCATTACTGATGTGACAATCCCGTTCGAGCTGAAATGCAGTCGCTTCTTCGTCAACGCCGATCTCAAGCGAATTGACCCCACCTCAAAAGCTGAAAATAATTCCAACGTCGGCATCGGCAAGGTTTTCGAAGCGGTTGAGTTGCCCCCGACTCCAGCGATTGGAACCGAGCGGAAGAACGACCGCCCCGCTGCCTACGTCGAATTATTCAAAAAAGGCAGTAATGAATCGCTGGGAAAATTCTTGATCAGCATGTTGGCCTTCGACAACGAGGTTCTTGATTCAGTAACCGTAGACGGCAAGACCTTTCAAATCGGTTTGCGTCACAAGACCACGGTTAAGAGTTATGGAGTGCAACTTCTCGACGCCGAAAAAACGACTTATCCTGGAACCTCGATTCCCAAAACATTTGCTTCCAATCTGTTGCTCACCGACCGGGATCGAGGGCTCATCGATTCCCCACAACGAGTGTGGATGAATAATCCTTTACGCTATGGCAACGAAACCTTTTATCAATCCGGGATGGATGAAGCGAACGGCCGAGAATACACCGTGCTGCAAATCGTCAAAAATAGTGGCTGGATGATCCCCTACGTCGCGTGCATGTTCGTGGTACTGGGACTCGTCGTTCAGTTCGGTACCAATTTGGAAAAAATGGTACAGACGAAGTCTGCCGCCGCAGTAACCAATGCAGAGCCGAACAACAAGTTCGTCTTTTACAGCCTTGCCGCAATCGTTGGAATTGCCTTGGTTCCCTACGCTGCTGGAGAAATTTACAAAGGCATTCGGCCTAACGTGAAGTTCGCTGAGATGCGATTGGACAAACTCGGGCGTCTCCCGTTGTTGTTTGAAGGCCGTTTACAACCATTGGATTCACTAGCTCGAAATACTGCCCGACAATTGTCGGGTCGCGAAAATGTCTTGATACAGGATGGATCGAAGAAGCCCGCAATTCGTTGGCTCGCCGATACGGTTTTTCGTTATCCTGGTTGGGAAAAATACCGAGTCTTGCGCATTACTGACTTGAATGTTTTGAATGAATTAGGGCTCACTCCTGCCAGCCCTTTCATGTATTCGTTCGAGGACTTGGGCAAGGACGTAACCTCGGCGGGCAAAACACGTCCTCGTTTTGCCATTCTTGAGGAGCAAGCGGAGAATGCGAAAAAACTGCCGGAGGATCAACTGTCCGTTTCGCAAAAGCGATTGATCGACTTGCGACAGAAAATCACGATGGTGAAGAATTTGCAAGTCGCACTCGGTGATCCAAAACACGTCGAGCAGCAAGACGGATTTCTGACCCGACTGCAAATAGGAGGCTTCCTCGCCGCGTCTAAGGAGCTGCCGCAGCTAATTCGCGTCAAGCCAGAGTCGGACGAGTGGACGACCGTTGCGAATGCGAAGAACCGCCAATGGCTGGCGAATTATGCGAAGAGCCTGGGAGCAACCACTGCGCAACAATTGGCAGAAGTCATCTTTGCGGACAAAATTCTACTGCCATTAAAGACTGAAATGGCGAATCGTGAAATGATTCGGTTACTACAAGAGGACCCGGAAATAAGTGGGCTGCTGGACCGTTTGCGCGACAAGCCTGAAGGGGAACGTGATCTGATAACCGAGTTGAAAAAAATGCCCGCCGAAAAACTTGCAGCATTTTCCAAACAAGCGGAAGCCAACATTGAGCCGCAAATAATTCGAGCTAGCGAAAGTTACATCAGCGAAGTCAAGCAACAAATTGAGGCCATCGGGTTCGACCAAAAGGTTGTAAATGAATCGCAATCGGTCAGCGAAATTCCTTTAGCTTTGGAAGACCTGTACGTTGAGAAAAAGGCGGAAGAATTTAACTTGAACCTCGATCGATATCTGGAGAGCTTTGCATCGCCAACTTGGCCGTCTTTCGGGCTTTCGGCCGAAATTCTGTACAACTATTTCTCACCATTCTATTGGGCGATGATCTTTTACTTGGTCGGTGCGGTCTTGGCATCGGTGGCTTTCATCGGCTACCCACGAGAATTTGGGCGAGTCGTCATGTGGGTACTGCTGCTCGGGATTTCAATTCAATTCTTCGGTATCGTTTTGCGAGTTTTTATTTCCGGTCGTCCCCCAGTGACGACCCTGTATTCTTCCGTCATTTTTATTTCTGCATGTTGTGTTGGTTTGTTGTTGATCGTAGAGAGAATTACTCGGATCAATGTTGGCAATCTGCTGGCCGGAGCGGCAGGGTTTGGACTGCTCAATTGGGCGGCGTCGATGGCCGTCAAAGATGGGGACACCTTCACCGTCTTGGTTGCCGTGCTCGACACTCAGTTTTGGTTGTCCACGCATGTCATCTGTATTTCTCTGGGCTACGTGGCCACCATTGGAGCGGGCGCAGTTGGAGCGGCTGCGCTAGTCATTTGGCTGGTCAGCTATTTGCGGGGACGTGCCGAAACGCAAACGGCAACAATTAAGAAAATGAGCGATGTCGTCTACGGCGTCGTTTGCTTCGGATTGCTGTTTAGCTTCTTCGGAACCGTTTTAGGTGGCCTGTGGGCCGACGATTCTTGGGGGCGGTTTTGGGGCTGGGATACCAAAGAAAACGGGGCCTTGATGATCGTCTTCTGGAATGCGGTTTTGCTGCATGCTCGTTGGGCAGGGATTATCCGGGCCAAGGGAATCGCCGCGATTTCGACTTTGGGAATTGCCGTTACCTTTTGGTCGTGGCAAGGAGTCAATTTGTTGGGCGTGGGTTTACACAATTACGGTTTCAACGAAGAGGGCTTGCAAATTCTATTTGCCGTGGTCGGGGCCTGTGGTCTAGTGGCAGCAATTGGACTGATTCCCAATCCGCCAGTGAAACGGATGGTATAGCTGTTACGGACCAAATTGTGGCTGCAGTTTTTACCGACTTGTGACCGTAGAGATTTTGGGCTCTGTTGCGAGATGTTGAGCCAATTTTTGAAAATCCTGGAGAGCTTTCCAGTGTTCGGAATCGACGCAACGTTGCCGACCGAATTGTGGTCGCATTGCAGTGGGCTGGAAGTCAGATGATCAAAGCGTGGTCGGAGAGAGTTTCGCCAAATTTGCTTCGAAGGGGGTTGGCCTTATCGTTTTAATGTCTCATCGGTACCCGCCGCGACCTGCTCGCGTTCATCTAATTGAAACGCTTGGAGTAGCGTGACGCCTTCATCTGTCAAATTGGCGATGTCGGAATGCAATGCAGTTTTCTCTCGCAGGAAATTCGGCGCTGTAAGCAGATGGATCGCTTGTTGCATCTTGAAACGAAAGCTTGGACCGGCATACAAAACCGATTCGCGTGTTTTGGCTCGCACATGCAATTCCAACATGCTGCGATTGATTTTAAATTGCATGTCAACATCGCTGAGTGTTGGGTTAAGCTTAGGTTGCTCAAGCAATCCTCCTAAAATTTCCAACCCAGTCTCGGAGATTTCTTGATTGGCGACCGCTCGGAACGTACCGCTGGCGTAGCGGATTTTGCCTTGGTCGATTTGACAATTTTCTAATTCCAAATGGGCGAGGCCCGAACCGCTCAGTTCGTAGTTCGAAGACAATTCGAACAGATCCAGATCTCTCAAGTTCCCGCGGATTTCCCCGACAAGTCCATTCGGTCGCTTTTCCATTTGAATTGTCCCACTAAAATTCCCCCGCGCAACCTTTCGCCAATCGCCAGGTAGGCATTCATTAATCAACCAAAAGGGAATTCTGTTTTCGCCCGTTAACAGATAGACTCCGTCCTGCCCTGTGTGCCGGTCGCAGGCGAGCTCCAATTCGCAAGGGCTTTTGTTTGGCCCGTGACCAAAGGTCATGCGGGAAACAAATTTGCCGCTGGAATCGCTGCCCAAGCCAATAACCACGGGACCGAAAAACTCGGCGGAATGTTGGGATGAACTGCAGGTAACTTCCAGCTTGTCGAGGTGGATTTCCCAAATCTGCTCGATTCGTGTTTTCGGTAAGACCTGTTGGCGAAGGCTCTCAATAAAGACCCTCAACGAGGAAGCCGGCAATCGGAGAGTTCCTGGAATCCGAACCGTATTGATTTCCGCAAACGCAATTTCCATGGATGGAATTTCTGACAATTCCTCGAGTCCAGGATTGTTAAACCTGACGTTCTGAAGTCGGACTTGGGATGGAGTGGGCGTCTCGATTTTGCTGAATTGAAGTGCCAGTCGTGTTTCGGCGTTGATGAGCCTTGCCAAGTCCTTCGCCGTCATTCGATGCATCAGAAAATAAACGGTGATGAGTGTCGGCAACAGGCAAATCAACGAAAACACAACTCGACAGATCAGGCGCCGTTGTTTGTCGCTGAGTTGGGTCATGTTTTTAAAGTCCTTCGACGTTCTATCGCTGTCGCGCCATTTCCAAAAAGCGTTCATAGCGGTCTTGAATCTCCGCCAAACTGTCTCCGCCGAATTTTTCCAAAAACGCAGTAGCGATTTCGAAGGCGACGACGTTTTCAACAATCACACTTGCGGCAGGAACGGCGCAAATGTCGCTACGTTCGTAACTCGCCCGACTCAGTTCCTTGGTTTCCATGTCGATCGAATCGAGCGGATTTTGCAGCGTGCTAATCGGTTTCATTGCGGCGCGGAGTACGACAGGTTGTCCGTTTGTCATTCCGGCTTCCAATCCCCCCGCATTATTTGTCGGGCGGACATAACCTAGCGAAGGTGTATTTTTTTGAGCGGGATCAAAACCGATGGGATCGTGCACTTGCGAGCCGCGTCGTCGCGCGGCCTCGAATCCCATGCCAATTTCCACGCCCTTGATGGCTTGAATAGACATTACCGACTGAGCGAGACGACCATCGAGTTTCCGGTCCCACTGTGCGTGACTTCCCAGACCAAATGGAAGTCCTTCTACTCGGACCTCGACGATACCTCCTACAGTGTCGCCCGATTGTTGAGCGGCATCGATATTTTTCTTGATCCGCGGATCCTGTGTGGCGTCCAACGAGAAGACTTCACTGCGAGTTCGTTCCGCCAGTTGTTCGTCAATCGACAATCCAGGCCGAGGCGTAATCACCTCGCCGCCGATTTCCACGACGTATCCGATCGTTCGAATTCCAAACGATTGAATGAGTTGGGTCGCCAGTGCGCCGGCGGCAACCCGCGCCGCAGTCTCTCGCGCACTTGCGCGTTCCAGAACACCGCGAATGGACCCCAGATATTTGATCGCTCCTGTAAGGTCACCGTGTCCCGGACGCGGCCGCGGGAGTTCCTGAAGCCGCGGCAGTTTGAAATCGTTGTTTTTGATTTGTAGTTCAATCGGGCTACCGATCGTGACGTCATTCCAAAGTCCCGACAAGATTTCGGCCGTATCGGTTTCAAGACTTTGGCGTTTTCCACGACCATATCCCATTTGCCGACGCTGTAACTCTCGATTGATTGCTTCGTTGTCGACGCGAACGCCAGCCGGAAACCCGTCGACCAAGGCCGAAAGGGATTTGCCGTGTGATTCACCGGATGTCCAATATCTGAGCATGCGAAGGTCTGCCATTTTTTGCGAAATTCGGCGCGGATTCTACTTGGGCCATCCAAGCGAAGGAAGTCGTTTTTCAGGCTTTACAAGCTAGCAAAACTTCGCCAAAATACGCGGTGTGCGTTGCCGCCGCAGAAGGTCCAAAAGCGAACTTCCGTGGAAAAATCCAGTCTTTGAATGCAACGTCGCCTTGAGCAAAGCCCGCAAATGCAGTCAATTGTTGGTGACCGGCGGTTGGCCGTCCATTATTTCCTAGTCTCGGCCCATGAATACTGAATTGCAATTCCTTCGAATTTCTTCCCCCGCTATGACCGTTTGGTTTTTCGCGGTCAGCCCGTTGTAGCTGCGCGCTCCGTCGCGCTTTCTCCTCAGCTGCCATCACCCGGCGACTTTCTTTTTTACATTTCCGCTACCTCGATTTGAACGACTATGAGAGACACTTTAGAAGAGAAGCTTTCCCGTTTCGAATATCTTGAAAAGCAAATGACAGATCCTGCTGTCTTGTCCGACTCAACCAAAATGGCAGCCGCTGCCCGCGAGCACGGCAGCCTCGCACGGATCACAAATAAGTACAAACGATTCAAAGACATCGTTCAGCAGATTCGCGACGTTCGCGAAATGGCCAAGGACGCGCCAGACGTAGAAGAACGTGAAATGGCCGAAGACGAATTGCGTACGCTGGTGGCGCAGCGGGAGGCCCTGTGGGACGAATTGTTGCTCATGACCATCGGTGGTGAAGACGCCAATCGCAGTCGCTGCATCATCGAAATTCGTGCCGGCACCGGAGGCGAAGAAGCCGCCCTATTCGCCTCGGATTTGTTCAATATGTACAGTCGGTATTGCGACAAAAAGGGCTGGAAGTTGCAGATGATGGACTACAGCCCATCTGACATGGGAGGGTACAAGGAAGTAACCGCGACAATCGAAGGCGAAGGCTGCTATCGCGAGTTGCAATATGAAAGTGGTGGCCATCGCGTACAACGGGTACCCGACACCGAGGCTAAAGGCCGGATCCATACGTCCGCTGCAACTGTGGCCGTTTTGCCAGAACCAGAAGATGTCGAAGTCGATCTGAAGCCAGGGGATTATGAAGTCGAACGTTACTGCGCAAGTAGCGGGGCTGGTGGCCAACACGTCAACCGGACAGCGTCTGCAATTCGCATCACCCATCATCCAACCGGCGTCGTCGTTCGTTGTGTCGACGAACGGAGTCAACACAAAAACCTTGCCAAAGCCATGCGCGTGTTGAAGTCCAGAGTTTACGACTTTTACCAGCAGCGGGACGCGGCAGCGCGAGCATCTGAGCGCAAGAGCCTTGTAGGCTCGGGCGACCGCAGTCAACGAATTCGCACTTACAACTTCCCCGACAATCGCGTTTCCGATCATCGAATTAACTTGACAATTTACAAACTCGACCAAGTCATGTTGGGAAACCTGGACCTCGTGTCGAAAGAGCTGATTGACCACGATCGTCAGACCTTGCGCGAGCAAATGGGCTCGTTGGATTAAGTTGTGTCGATCAATTTCTTCTTTTGGCAGTAGCCCAATTATGGTCGAAACTGAAAATCAGCTGTGGACGATTCAACGCTTGTTGATTTGGACGACGGAGTACTTTCAAAAAAATGGACGCGAATCGCCGCGACTGGCGGCGGAGGTCTTGCTCGCAGAGGCATTGGAGTGCCCACGAATCCAGCTTTATACGCGGTTTGCTGACGTTCCTGGTGAGCCGCAATTGGGCAAGTTTCGCGGTTGGGTGAAACGACATGCGGCAGGTGAACCCGTTGCCTATCTCGTTGGCCATCGTGAGTTTTTTTCGCTGCGGTTTGAAGTAAATTCGGACGTTTTGATTCCACGCCCCGAAACGGAAATGGCCATCGTTGCGGCGATTGACGCACTCCGTGATCCGAAGTGGGCGGTGAAAAAAATTATCGACGTCGGAACGGGCAGCGGCTGCATTGCCGTCACTTTAGCCAAACAGATGCCTTTGGCCAGCGTTGTTGCGATCGATATTTCCGACGGCGCATTGTCAGTAGCCAAGCGAAATGCTGAACGTCATGGCGTGATCAATCGAATCGAGTTTGTAAAATCGGATTTGCTCCAAAGTCTCGAGTCTGATGTTCAGGTCCCAGTCATTATCAGCAATCCACCTTATGTCGGGCGGAGCGAAGTCGGTACGTTGGACGACAACGTCCGAAAGTATGAACCAGAAATTGCACTTTTTGGTGGCGAACTGGGGACGGAGATTTCGTCACGGTTAATCGTTGAGGCAGCTCCGCGACTGTTGCCAGACGGTTGGCTAATTTTGGAATCCAGCCCGATGTTGGCTCAAAAGGTCAAAGATTTCGTCGATCAATCCGGACACTACGCGAGTTGCGAAATCAAAAAAGACCTCTCTAGACAAGACCGCCTGGTCGTCGCCCGCCGCAAAGCATGAGAATTTTCGTCGAGAACTTCAAGCGATTGGGTAACGCCAATCAGAGACAAATCAGGACGACTTTAGGTACTCAAATCCTTCTCGCGGCTTACGGGCGAAGAACTTGGATGCTTCTTCATCACCCTCGATCTTTTCTGTCTTCGGATTCCATTTGATCGCACGACCCAAACGGGCTGCAATCGCCGCCAAATGGCAAGTGTTCATGATCTGCACATGACTGTAGACATCGCTAACCGGCAAACCGCCTTCGGCGATACAGCGATAGAAATTCTGTTTGTGGCCCTCAAATGGTTTGCCTTTGTATAGTTCCCTAACCTGCTGTTCGCCGAACTTATCCTTGTCCCATTCCTCTTCGATTGGTTTGCCGGTGATTTTTTCACGGTTGACAAAGATGCGGCCTTTTTCGCCTTCAAACCGAATGCCATTGTCACTGCGGCTATCGATCACCATTTCAGTTCCACTGGCGAATTTGCATTGGATCGCAAAATCATGAGAGGTGTTGTAGCAGTCATCAACGACGGGGTAACCGTTCTTGAATTCGATGGGATGTTTTGCGTCGGAACCATCGAATTCGATCGGTCCCATGCCTTTTTCGTTTTCGCCCAGGGCCCATTGAGCAATGTCGACGTGATGTGCGCCCCAGTCCGTGAATTTGCCACCAGAATATTCGTACCACCAACGAAATTCGTAGTGGCAACGCTTTTCGCGGTAGGGAACTTTAGGAGCTGCGCCGAGCCAGAAATTCCAGTCGAGATTCGCGGGTGGTTCGGCAACCGGGAATGGTCCGCCCGTTGGACTGCCGTTAATTCCTACGACGACCTTTTTGACGGGGCCCAACAATCCCTGGTGTACCATGTTGACCGCTCGCAGGAAGAGATTGCGTTGGCTTCGTTGCTGCGTGCCTACCAAGAAAACCCGATCCTTATATTTTTCGCAAGCCGCACGGATTAACTGATTTTCTTCCAAGGTCAACGTCAACGGTTTCTGACAGAAGACATGTTTGCCGGCCGCCAGTGCTTCCAGAGCAATTTTTACGTGCCAATGGTCGGGAGTGACGATACTGACGACGTCGATGTCATTTCGTTCCAGTACTTTGCGATAATCGCCGTAAGCATCCGCTTTGCCCTGGCCGATTTCGATGTTTGATCTTGCGGCCTCAGCACGTTGGCTGTCGACGTCGCAAACCGCCAAAATGTCGCCAAAGCGGGCGTGCTCACGAGCATCACCCGTTCCCATGCTGCCGACTCCGATGCAGCCGATACGCATTCGGTCGTTGGCTGATCTGTTGGCAAACGCTTTTTGCGTCCAAGGAAAAAAAGGAACTGCTGCGGCACCGATCGCTGCTGTGGCGGACGCCTTAACGAAATCGCGACGGTTGGCTTTTGCTGAGGAACTCTTCATTTCTACGGACTTTCAATTGTTAATGAATCTTCGTTGGAGTCAGTCAAATTTGCATTCCTGCTGGTGGCCAATTCAGTATAGGTCAAACCGCCTAAGGCGTGTTAATCTGTGAGAGCAAAAAAACCACTCATTACCAGTGGAGGCTGCATTGGCCAGGCCTTCGGATGCAAGTCTCGCGAAAAAAAAGGAATCTCGATGTCGACCGTGATCCCCGTTTTCAAACTGAATACCATTGCTGATTTGCCCCGCACAAAGCTGATTGCCACGCTCGGTCCCGCATGCATCAAGCCTGCGGTGTTAAGGGAAATGATTTGCCGTGGTGTTGACTTGTTTCGTCTGAATATGGCTCACGGGGATCAGGAATCACATGCCAATGCTGTTTTGGCGGTTCGTGCTGCTGCCATTGAGGCTCAACGTCCAGTTGGCATTCTCGTCGATTTACCTGGGCCAAAAATTCGATTGGGCCACCTATTCGAAGAGCCATTGGAATTGCAGAACGGTCAACTGATTCGTTTCGTCCGAGGCACGGAGTCGAAGAACAGAATGGAGTTGACATCGAACTACGCACCATTGCTTGACGAGTTACGCGTAGGGCATGACATCGTGCTCGCCGATGGAATCGCGCGATTAAAGGTCATTGAAGTATTCGAAGGATTTGCGATTTGTGAGGTGACTGACGGTGGCGTGATTCGGTCGCGTCAAGGAGTTAATCTGCCGTCAACAACTTTGAGTATTCCGGCCTTGAGCGAAGCAGATCGGCAGAAAGCAATTTGGGCGGCATCCGTCGGAGCAGACTTTATTAGTTTGAGCTTTGTTCGCAATGCAAACGAAATTCTGGAATTAAAGGACTTGCTGGCGAGCGTTGGAAGTGAAGCTCGCGTGATCGCGAAAATTGAAAAACGTGAGTCGCTCGACAACCTTGAAAAAATTATTGCAGTTTCCGACGGCACCATGGTGGCTCGCGGCGATTTGGGAGTTGAAATCGATGTCGAAAAAACTCCAATTGCACAGAAACGGATCATCCGGGTCTGCCAACAACTCGGTAAACCCGTGATTGTGGCGACCCAAATGCTCGAAACCATGCACCATTCGAAACAGCCAACTCGAGCCGAAGTCAGCGATGTTGCTAACGCGATTCTTGACGGAGCAGACGCCTGCATGTTGTCAGGCGAAACAGCGATTGGTGAATATCCCTTGGAAGCAGCCCGAATGATGAAAAAAATCATGAAGGAAACCGAAGAACTCCTGAGAAATCGGCCCAGTGTTTTGACTCACCATGAGTCTAATTCGGCATGGGAAATTCTAGATTCGGTCATGCTGGGTGCTGCGCAAATCGCTCGGCGTTTGAACGCACGCCTCGTTGTCATCGTGACCTCGCACAGCACCACAACTTTGGTGAAATCCAAACAACGGGATTTTGTACCAACGGTTTGTTTGACCGACGATCAATTTGCTGCCCAGCGGATGAGCCTGTATTGGGGGGTCGTCCCGATCGTCGTTGATGACTTGAAAAAATACCAATCCCTGCCGGCGTTCGTGCTCCAATGGGCCAAGGACAGTCTCGGGCTCTTGGCCGGCGATCGAATTGTAATGATTCTGGATAACGACGATTTGGAGGGAATTCACGATACCATTGCAGTTGCCGAAGTCAACTAATCGCGCCCCGGCAATCGTTCGCCCCGGCAATCGTTGGCAGGCTCCCATTCTCTGGGAACCAAGTTAGACTAAAGGCATCGAGACCACGGCAGGTGCCAAACTATGCATTACCGAATAATCCATGTCAACACAGCTCTCGGAAAAGACGAAGAGGCCTGGGTTGTAACGCCGCCGACGACAATTGGTCGCAGCGCGGATTTGGAGGTGCATGTTGAGGACGAGTCGGTCAGTCGAAATCATTGCCAATTGTTTTTCAATGCAGATGGCGCCTTGTGCGTTCGCGATCTCGGTTCCAAAAACGGCACGTATGTTAATGATTTTCGAATCAACCATACAATCTTGCAATCCAACGATATCCTGCAATTGGGCTCAATAACATTTCGCATAGTCTTTTCTTCCGATACCGATCCCGGCAGGCCAAAACCACGGGCCAAACCCAAAACGATTCCTTCCACAGTGACGCAGCCGTTTAAGGTTGTTCCCGCTACGAAAGAGGATTCAGTCAAGCCGTGGTGGAAAATTTGGTAGTCGTCTGAAAAACAGCATTTACGAAAACCAAAAAGCCCGGGACCAAAAGGTCGGTCGGGCTTTTTTAGGCTCACGTGAAAAGATGGCCGCTACGTTGAGTTGATTAGCTTTTGTTGTCCGCCAAAACCTAGCGGCTCGGTTGCCTAAGATTCACGCCAACATCCTGTTCGAGCAGGACTCCTGATTGTCAAAAGGGGAATTGCGATTCTCATTTGACCATCAACTGCCGAAATTGTCCGCTAGATTTTTCTAACAAGTGATCAGCAATCAACGCCAGGGCAAATGACAAGAACAATACGCGATGAGCCAAAAAAATGTTTGCCGAATCTTCAGGAAAAACAGGAATTGTTTTTGGCCGGCGACAACAGTTACCGCGATTGCAGCAGCGTTGTCTTAATGGCTTGAAAAACCATCGCGTGTTTGTCGAACTCACGACTCTCCGCTTGTTCCAAGACGACGACAAGAAATCGATCGGTTTTGTACCAGCGAATTTTCGCTGTCACCAAAAAATCGAGACAGTAAAACATCGCTTCAACACCTTGGCCCGCGACCCCCGCAACTTCGTCCCCCGCCGGCCCCATTTCCAAGTCTTCGTATTGTTCTTGCAAGCTTTCGAGATATTCCCGGAGAACTTCGGCAGGGTCCGAAGTAGGATCGAAGAAGGTCATCGAAACAACGGGGCCATCCGGGCTTTCTGCAGAAATTTCGAAAGGCATTTCGCCTTCGCCACTTTCCTCTAAATGCCAGTTTTCCGGATACTGAAACTGAATTCCATACTTACGAAACAATCCCGGCATTTCCGTCACAATCCTATTCGAAGCTAGCAAACAAAGTTGCTGGCAATGGCAAAGTGGCCAGCGGTCTGAGTCATCAGTTTGCGCAAATTTTGTCGATATGGAAACGGGTAGTGCTTCCTGTTACACTTCTGCGACGTCGTGAATCCACCGCTGATCAAGCCTTTTGAGGGCAGCTTGTTCCATTGCCGATCGCAACGAACGAGACTTTTTTCTTGCAGCATCCTGATGCTCGCAGTGAGCGTCTTTGTTTGCGGATGTTCCAGTGTCAGCCAACGGCGAGTGGCCAATCGACTGTGGTCGAATCGGATGCTGGAGTTTGCCGGACAATCTGTCGAGCTTGGTCGCGAGGATCAGGCGATTGAATATCTTCAACAATTGGTGAAAAAATCGCCCGATAACTTGGCGGCCCAAGAGCAACTCGCGGATTTATATTTGCGGTCCGGGCGGTCTGAACTAGCGATCCGCCAACTTGAGCAAGCGGTCGAGACGACCAGCAACCGACATGCCTTGCACGTCAAACTTGGGAATTTGTATCTGGACGAGCGGAAGCTTTTGGCGGCCGAGCGGCACGCAGAATTGGCCATTGAAATGGAGCCCGATTCCCCAAATGCTTGGGAACTCAAAGGCGATGTTCATGGAAACAAGCGAGAATGGCCAGATTCGACAAACGCTTATCAACGAGCGCTCGCCTTGGACCCTCGCAATCCTCAGATTGCAGTCAAGATCTGCGGCATCTTCTTAGACACCAATCGTCCCCTTCGGGCCTTATCAACCATCGAACAATTGATTGCGGACAGCACCACTGCAAATCAGTCTCAAGAAGTCCTGTTGATGCACGGCACGATTCTCACCGAAGTAAAAAACTACAAACGCGCGATCGAGCAACTCCAAACCGTTTGCGAGCAACCTCAATGTGGGCTCGAGGCATTTTTGCGTTTGAGCAACGCCCAATTGCTCGCCGGTCGCCAAGACGAAGCACGAGAAACACTTGTACTGGCCCATTCCCGATTTCCTGATGACGCCACCCGCCAGTTGTTGGAGAAGATTACCAATTCTGCCGACAGTGCGATCCCCACTCGCACGGCGGCGCGTGAATAATCGGCGCGATCGCTGCAAGCCACCTCTTGAAATCTACAGGCAGTTCGTGAAAAAACCTGGATCTCAAGGTAATCCGACCTAGAATTGCCGATAAAAATCGATGGCACTTGCGCGCAGTCACGTACCGCGCTGGGACTTCAAAATTGGCAATCGCAAAAGGCGGCATGGCATGGCAACGGACAATTCAAATCAATCATCCGCGCCCGTCGAAATCAACTCAGCGTTTCAGGATCGCCGTACGAGCGGACAAGAACGGAAGTCCGCGGGATTCGAGCGCCGCCAGTTTTCAAATTCTTACGATGATTTGACGCCCGAAGCAGCTGAATTGGGACGTGCAATTGACGCGTACAAACTTCTGCATCGCCGTCGATTCATCAATTACGAAGAGATGTTGGCGATCGTCAAGTCTCTTGGTTACCAAAAATAGTCAGTAGGTTTGGGCTAAAACAAAAAGAACGCAAACCCAGTCAGATCGGTTATGCCTCTGGAAGGTTCCCGGCGTTTGCAGTCTGAAAATATCTTTTTTTCCTTTCGATATCGAGCAAGTTTGGGATCTTCGGAATTAGCAGCCGCAAGCCAATCGTGACACTATCCGATCCGCGGCCTGTTGTTTGAGCACCGTTAGCGACGAAATGGCGTCCAACAAAGGCACGCTTGTGTCCGAATTTCCGGCACCGAAAAATTTCCCCAATTTGGTTTTTGGATCGCCATTTTGGAACCGCTGGAATGATCGTCGCAACGGCATAGAATGCTGATGATACTTTCGAAAAGAGCTTCTATTCCAATCCGCTGGGTAACTATTAGCGAATTCAATTTCCTGAAGGAACAGCATGAAGTCGGTCGTGATCGTTGGCGGTGGCTTTGTCGGAATCAACGCGGCAAAGAAATTGGGGAATCGCCCCGATGTCCAAGTGACTTTGATTGATCGGCGGAATCACCATTTGTTTCAGCCATTGCTCTATCAAGTCGCGATGGCAGGCCTAAGTCCGGCAGACATTGCCATGCCGATTCGGAGCATCCTGTCGCGCTACAAAAATTGTCGGGTGCTTCAAGGAGAGGTGAAAGGGCTGGAGCTATCTTCCCAGAAAATCCAAACAAGCTTTGGTGAATTGCCTTTTGATTATCTGATCTTGGCTTGCGGATCGCGGCATAGTTATTTTGGCCACAATGACTGGGAAAAATTTGCCCCGGGTCTAAAGACGATCGAGCAGGCGACCGAGATTCGGCGGAGAGTCTTGCTCGCGTTTGAAGAGGCCGAGCGTTTGAGCGACCCCGCGCAACGTAAAAAGCTTTTGACGTTCGTAATCGTTGGCGGCGGACCAACGGGTGTCGAATTGGCCGGTGCCATAGGTGAAATGACTCGCTTCACACTGGCAAAAGACTTCCGCAGTATCGATGCAAAGTTGGCGAGGATCATTTTGGTGGAGGCTGGTCCAAAGATATTACCAATGTTTGCCGACGACTTGGCCAGTCGCGCAACCCGCTTCCTTGAAACATTGGGAGTTCAGATCTGGACCAATAGTCTGGTGTCGGCGGTAAATGAAACGGGTGTTCAAATTGGAGGCGAACATATCGACGCGGCAACCGTTTTGTGGGCCGCCGGAGTTGAGGCTTCGGCGTTGGGTCGACAAACAGGTGCCGAAGTCGATCGCAGTGGTCGCGTTGTCGTAGAGCCAGATTTAAGCATTAAAGGACACTCAAATGTGTTCGTGGCGGGCGACATGGCAGCATGCAAAAACGAAGGCGGGCGTCCGCTGCCGGGAACCGCACCGGTTGCATTGCAGCAAGGTCAATACCTTGGCAACTTGATCTCCAACGATTTGCGTGGGATTCAGAGGCGGCCCTTTCACTTTATCGACAAGGGGCAAATGGCAACGATCGGTCGTAGTCGCGCGATCGTCGAAATTGGCAAGGTTCATCTAGCAGGGCGGATCGCATGGTTTATTTGGCTGGTGGTGCACATCTATTATCTGACGGGTTTTCGCAATCGCATTTTTGTTGTTATGCAATGGGCTTGGTCCTATCTTACGTTTCGGCGTGGAGCCCGCTTGATCGTCGACAAAGAATGGCGCTTTCATGATTCTTCGGATCAAAAGTAACAAAAAGTAGCCGCCTGTAGGCGAAATTACGCAAGCGAGGTTCTACCGCCGCAGCGACTCAAGTGGCCCTCGAAGGAGTTGGCTGGTGAGTTGGTCCATCGAGAGCAGGCCGACGACTTGCGATTGTTTGTCGACAACCATGACCAACGTTTCCCGATGAGTTTGCATCCAAAGCAGTGCCTCTCCAAATGCCTCGTCGCCATTTCGAGCCTGTAACTGACGAGGTTCCGGAAGTTCCACATGGTTGGCGGGCATTACGAGCAGATCGACCAGATGATAATAGCCCAGCAACTCATTGCTGGTCGATGTCAGCGGGATGTCAGATAGGTTGTGTCGCTGTGCCAATCGGATCGCTGCTGTCCGCGTCATCTTGGGTTTGATGGACACGATTCGATTCAAGGGCAAACAGACTTGTCGAATCGGCTTTCCAGCAACCAGAAAAAAATTCTGACTCAATTGCCGCTGCGATGCATGTAGAATACCGACCTCATGGCCTTCGTCGAGTACCTGTTCGATTTCTTTCCGGGCCAAAGTCATCTGCAGGCGCTCGGGTGACTGACCGAGAATTCTCTCGAGCACCCGCGATACTCCCCAGAGCAGGGCCGCAATCGGTGCCAGCACAAAAGAAACCAACATTAGCGGAATCGTTGCGTATTTCAGGATACGGTTCGGCGCTTGAAATCCTAATGACTTCGGCAGGGATTCGCCATATACGAATAATAACGGCGTCAACAAAACTGTGGCAACCAACTCGGCGAATGCTCCGGAATTACCCGAAAACAGGCTGCTGGTCGCCAGAACGATACTGAACGAAACCAAATAGTTTGCGATGTTGTTGGCGACCAGGATTGTGGCCACAAAAAACGCCGGGTGATTCGTAAGCCAAGCCAGAAACATGCTGAGTCGATCACCTTCCAGCACATTCATGACGATTTTTACGCGGCTCGCGCGATAGAACGCCGTTTCAGTTCCGCTGCAAAAGGCACTGAACATCGTGCTGATTCCGAATAGCATTCCCGCCAGTAACAGGTTCATGAGGATTCACCCTCACGATCAGCAACGAGTGTCAGCTCGACCACAATATTGCCGCGCTCACCGACCTCGATAACTCGAAAATGAAAGGGGCCCCATCTGCATTCATCACCCGCTTGTGCCAACCGTTGCATTTCTTCCTGAACGATTCCGGCGACGGTAATGCTGTGAGTTCGGGGAACCTTGACCTGCAATCGCCGCGCGAGCTGCCGCAAGCTCATAATCCCTGCAACAATCCATTTTCCTTTTTCGATCGGATGCAGGGGGTTGCGATTGAGTAACATACGGCTACGGCTCGGAGCATAGGTGAAAATCGTCTCGAGAACGTCTTCAATGGTCAATACGCCAATGGTTTCTCCACGCTCATTGACGATTACGGTGACTTCACGATCGCGCGACGACATGCCCTCCAGAGCGTCCGCCACCGTGGCACACCACGGCAAATAAAGCACTGGATCGCCCAGCCGCTCCAGATTTTCGGCCGGCAAATCGAAAAAACTATCGAGGCGAATGGCTCGTTCGATTTCATCTCCTTTTGGTTCAGAAATAAACAAGTAACCCCCGACTGGAACAACGCCATTCAAATCGCTGAGATGGACTGGAGGTCGAAACGTCGTAAATTGTGTGCGTGGTCTCATCCACTCGTCGACTCGAATATCGGACAGTTGAACGATGTTCGCCACCACCGCTTGTTCGTGTTTAATCAAGGCTTCATCAAAGCCTGAAAGGGCGATCGCCCGCTCAATATCGGTGGCTTCAAGTGAGGGTTCGGCGCGAAATCCGGGCCAGATAACTCGTTGAGAAATTCGATTCACGGTCATCACCAGAGGCTGAATAGGTCCCAGCAGTCGAACCAACAAGGTGAGCGGAATTCCAACGGCACGCGACAACGAAATGGGAACCAAAACGCCAACGGTCTTGGGCAGCATCTCACCAAAAATAATAACAGACATCAATGTACCGGCAGCAAAACCAGCGACCAGCCATTCTTGCGAGCGATCGATCCGTAAGGTGCACACGGAACCAAGTGCAAAAATCGACATGTTGACTAACAGGTTGGAAAACAGGATTGTCGATAACAGTCGATCCGGGTCGTCCATCAAATGAGCGGCACTACGTTCACTTTTTTTGCCACGTAGCATCTTGCGACGATCGTTAGGCCGCAATGAAAACAACGCCGCTTCGCTGGCAGAAAAAAAAGCCGACATTGCCAACAAGACCGCCATGGCGATCAGCATCGGACTCAGCTTTACGAGAAGTTCCATGGTATTGAGGCCGCGACCTATTCTTCTTCGGCCGAACGGGAACGGCCGGTCGAAATCCGGAATTCATTCAGTCTAGGCATGAGCATGGCAGTTGTTGCAAACCCATAAGTGAACGCGACGACAATAATGACGGAGGCGTAATGACCCAGCAGCAAACTGGTGATCGAATAAAACATTGCAAACGGCAAAACCATCGAAGCCACAGCTAGAGCTGGAGAGGGAGTCTGCCAGCCCAGGGCCACATACAAGCCGACCGCTCCGCCGACAATACAAGCCAAAAAGGGTGCGAGTTGGGCTTCAACATTTCCTGTGAAAGAAACCAGCATCACCATGCAAGTCACCACACCTAGGAACAGGAAAAATACGGTTCCTAAACTCACGCTGATCGCCGTTCGAGTGCTGGAATAGGACATCCCGCAATGCAATCCCAACGTCGCTACGAAAAAATCCAAAACCACCATGCCCAGAATTACAAACAATAAATTCTCCGTCGATATCGCCTTGCTCCACCACAAATAGGCACACAAAACAAGCGGAATCAAAATCAAATCGAGGCTTAGATAGAGGACGCCAAAAAGTTTGCCGAACAAGAATTCTTTCGGTGAGATATCCGTAACCATCAACAAATCAATCGCCTTGCCGTCGCGTTCGGTGGTGATCGAGGTCACTGCCAGAGCCGTCAAGATGACAAGACTAACCAGCATCAAAGGTGCGAGAGGTTGAGCCACAACCGAAACTGCAATTGTTGAGGTCCGCGTGGCACGTGTTGCGGCGCCCGTGGAAACTGCCCAGTACAAAGCCAGTGCCACACAGATCGCTGCAACCCAGTAGGCCAACCGGATAAACAGAATCTTTCGCCCGTAGGCCCAAGTCATCATTTCCCGCCACAGCACAGGATTGTTCCAAACTTCGCGACTCTTTAGTTGCGTTCTTTTTGCTGTCGCCATCGCTTGTTCACGTTGCACTCGCTCTTCGGCTTCTTTGGTCGTTTCGCCGTAGATGTTTACATCGCTGAACTCGGCAACAAATTGAGTGGCCCGAGCCTCGCGACTCGGGTTCCAAACGCGGACTCGCAGAATCGCCCAGCCTGCGACAAGTACCGAAAGGCCAAACGACGTTACCAAATAGGGTGCGACATGAGTCGACCAATTTTGAACGACTGCTGGACGGCTCGCGGCCAGAATTGCCTGGATCGGACTAAACCAAGTTGAAAGTTGTTTTGTCGTAGTGGTGCCCAAATTCATATCTAGCTGTCCCAGGCTTTCCCACAGTCCGATCCAAAGGGCGGTGACGAGTAGGACTAAGGCCAGCGATTGAAAAGTCTTTTCACGCCAAAATCCGATCATGGTGCCCAAACTGCCGGCGAGCAAACAGGTCGTAAACGTCACAGCCAGTGACCAGCCCACTTGCTGGAAACTGGTTCCACCAAACAAAACGATCATCATCAGAATTGGAGCCGATGTAAGCAGCAGACTTAGGATCGACAACAACGATGCGAAGAGTTTGCCCAGCACCAATTCGCTGTTGCGTAAACGTGTCATCAACAACAACACTAATGTCTGTCGGTCTTTCTCAACGGACACATTGCTGGCTGCCTGGATCGCCGACATGAACATCAGCAGAGCCAGTTGCAAGGGCGCGAGAATTTGAAACAAGATGGCACCGAAGCGGGCCATGTCACTTATGTTTCGAACGACCTGAGTTCCCGCAATGATCATCCAAGCCGTAGAAATCAGGACCAGCAGGGCAATCCCATAGACCCCCCGCATGATGAAAAGTCGGCTGCGGCGCGGGGAAACGACGGCTTCACGGGTGAAAATCGGACCAGCTAACACGAAGTTCCCTAAGAATGATTTGATTGGCATGCACGGAGGAACCAAGTTCCGTCTCAATAGGATAGCGGAATAAGCCGAAAAATTCAGCGGCGGACCATAAAAACCCTGAGAAAGGATGAATTTCAGCCTCTTCGGCAATTTTCTTCCCAACTCAAATAAAAAAGGTCGCATGATCGTCTTGTTTCAGCCAAGTAACCCAGCGTAACCTGTGAATCGTTGCTGACATCGAATGCGGGAGAATTGGGGAATTTTGCCTTGGTCGGAGAGCCGAAAATTCGGTTGAGTGAGGAACGGGTGACCGAATTGGCGAACCGTTTCCAAAACGACTTGTTTCATTTTCTGCTGGGGGTCCTGCGGAATGATTCGTCGGCAAATGATGCCTTGCAAAACACTTTGGTGAAACTGGTGGAGCAGGGGGGAGGTGTCGCCGAATCGTCATTGAAGAGTTGGGTCTTTCGCGTGGCATTCAACGAAGCCATGGAAATTCGCCGACGTTTTTCACTTGAGGCCCGACATCATGAACAAGTTGCGATTTGGAAATCGGCTCACCAGTCGCACGACTCCCTGAACAGGCTGATGGCAGACGACCAAGCGGCGAGAGTCTGCGAGGCCTTGGAAAAATTGCCGCAAGAGCAGCGACAGGTAGTTCGCTTGCGAATTTATCAAGATCTGAAGTTTGTCGAGATTGCAGAACAATTGCAGGTGCCTCTAGGAACGGTTCTTACGCGAATGCGGGCGGGATTAGGAAAACTGAAAGTGATGTTGAGTGACGAAGATGAAAAATAATACCGGACGCTTACAAGAATTGACTGATTTGGAATGGCAGGCCTTTCGTTATCTGGCGAATGAATTGAACGAGGCCGATCGCGTCAACTTTGAAACTCAACTGGGGAATGACGAAAGCGCCCAACAGTCTGTGGTGCAAATGTCGACATTGATGTGCCAATTGGCTTCCACGAGCGATTCCCGCTCGGCTGTCTTCGAGACACCAGCGGCCTTTACAGTTTCAGTCGGCGAAAACGCCGCAATTCACCGCTCCACCCGTCGTCGAATAGCGACAGCTTGGACAATTACCGTGGCGTCCGCGTTTCTTATTGGCTTGGCGACTTGGGTATTTAATATCAATGTCGAAAATTCTGGCGATGAAGGTTCGCAACTTGCCGAAGTCTGGGTTGATAGTGTCGGTGAGATTTCGGAACAGGCTGAAGCAGATTTGGAATTAGCAAAAACTGATGCGTCTGAATTTTCGAATGACGCCGATGAAGACTGGCTGCTCGCAGCCTTGATTTCCCTTGAAGAGTTTGATCGCGAACTGATCCAATAAAGAAAAAAATTAAATGAGAAAGTTTTTATTTAGCTTGGTTGGTGTATTTGTTTTGGTTGGTCTGCTGTCATGTAACACTGGGACCGCTCAATCACAGACATTGCCTCCCGAAAGTCGATCCGCTGAGTTTCAGGTTCCCAAGTCTGCTGTTAACAAAGGCAGCGTGCAAAAGGGTAACGGAATCCAACGTGGCAAAGACGGTTTGATTGGCACTGAGATGGAGATCGACCCGGTCCGGCGGGAAAACGCCCTGAAGTTTGCTGATGAGCACCAACCGCAATTGCGCCGTCTGATGGGCGTCTTGGAAAAAACACGACCCGTTCAATTTCGGCGCGCTACGGCGTCTTTAGTACGAGAAGTAGAGCGGTTGCAAGAATTGAAAGAGCGTGATACGGAGCGTTTCGCGAACGCTTTGGCGCTTTGGAATAATCAAAAGTCGACGGAATATTTATCTGCTCAAATCGCCTTGCGCGGCGAAAACGAGGAGTTGCGGGAGAAACTGCGGGCGCTGATTGTTGAACGCCGCAATTTGTTGCTGGCAGGTGTCGAAGCGGAAATGAAGACTATTGAAGATCGATTGGGACATTTGGAAAAACAAAAAGAAGAAATTTCGCGAGAAATTGATGTCGATCGCAGGGTTGACCTAGTCATTGCCCAGGCCAAAAAAATGAAGAGCGAACGCGGAGTTCAACGAGCCAATGACGCTACTGTCAAACCGAACAAGGATAAATAGATGTCGCCTTTTTCCATTCGTCATGTCGCTGTCGTTTGGATGGTCTAAGGAGTTCTGGTTGCTCTCGCAAATGCTTCCTGCTTCTCACAAGACGACCAAATTTCATAGCGCGCTGATGGACGATTTGCGTTGGCAGGCACGAGCGAAATTCCCGATTTCCAAAAAAATGTAACGCCTTTGTGCTGCTTCCAGTCGAATGATCCCTCGGTTGCAAAGGTCAATGCCGACGGACTGGTGACGAGATGTGGTTTTGGCGAATGGATTCAGCCTTTATTTGGCGGGGCCGCGAATTCAAACGCACGCTCACGGAGGGGAATTACCCTTCACATTTACTGCCGCCATCGCTTTGACGACGAGGGCCGTCCCACGGTGCTCGGTTATCGTCTGCGGGTTCGTTATCATCTAAAAACGAAATAAATGGAGATTTAGAGCGGACTCTGAAACTTTGTCCTCAGGTTTCGGTAACCTTCTATGCAGAGAGCCATCGAGTAAGCACTGTCAAAACAACCTTATCCAATTGGAGAGGAGGCTGAAATGTTGCAGCCAAGCTATTCAATTCCAAATGCCGTCTTCCGCTTTTGTTTGATCCTCTTCTGCTTTGGAACGGGTTCGCCAATATCGTTGGGTCAGCAATCCAACTCTCCGGTGGAGTGGCTTCCCGACAACGCGGTAATTTATTTGCAAGTTCAAAACGTTGGAACCGTGTGGCGCGAGCTGGAATCCTTGCCGATTGTCCAGGAGTTGATCAAGCTGCCGGATGTTCAAAAGGCGATGCAGTCGACGCAATACCGTCAGGCGATGTTGGGAAAAACGTTAATTGAAGGAGTGGTTGGGCAAGAACTCCGAACGTTTTCAGAAGAGCTGACGCAAGTTCCAGCCTGGCTGGCAATTGATGCAAACAACGAGGTCGGCATCGTTTTTTCTCCGGCGGCAGAAGTGTTCGAGCGGTTGCAAAAGTCGTTTGCGGATTATTCCGTACTTGGTAATTTGTCGAAGGACTCGCCTGCCTTTCGAGCAGTGACCTACAAGGGCATCTCGGCCTTCGCTTTGGACAAAGTCCGAATTGCATTTCACGCGGGCAAAATCGTGGTCTGTTCAGGTAACTCGATTGGCAAGACCATCCTCGACCGCGCACTCGGCGACGAAAAATCGAGTTTGGTAACGACGCGGTGGTTTCAAACCGCTCAACAGCAAAGCGGGCATCGAAATTCAAAAACAGCCAAACTTATGGGTGCGATTGACTTAAAAACCCTGCGAGAAACCGGCAAAGTAAAGTTGCCGACAGGACGCGAGATCGGCCCAGAGTTGCTCGTTGGAGGCCTCGTTGATGTTTTTCAAGCCGCGGATGTTTTGACGTTGGCGGTCGATTGGAATGGCGCGAATTTGGACGCTAGTCTGTCGGTGCCGATGCCCCAACAGCTTTCGGAAAATCGTCAATATTTTTTCGGAAAGGATCAAATCACGGCCAGCCCGAACCCCTTGAGTTTAGACGACAAAATCTTCTCGATTCGTTGGCATCGCGATATCGGCAATTTTTGGAACATGATCCCCCAAATCATTACCGATGAGAACGCGTTAGCCGAGGTTGCCAAAAGTGAAAGCGAAATTGCAACGCTTTTTGGCGGAATGATTACCGTTGGGGAGATGTTTGATTACCTAGGTCCTGGAGTCGAGTTGGTTGCTTGCCAACCAAAGTTTTCCCCTGATTTGAAAGAGTTCCCCGAGATTCAGCTGCCCCGGTTCGGGCTCGTTGGCACGCTGCGAGATGCCGAGCGAGCGGAGCGGGCGCTGCGTTTGGCCTTCCAGCAGGTTGTCAGCCTTTCCAATCTGAACGCGGGGGCCGGGAAATACCCGCCAGTCGAAGTCACTTTAGAAAAAATTGGATCGGTTCGCTATTTGACGGCTAGCTACTTGCAACTGGAATCGATGCAGATGTCACGTACGGTTAACCCAGACGATTCGGCATCGTCGAATCTTTATTTGAATTTCTCTCCAACCTTGGTAATTGCCGGTGATCGATTTGCATTGTCCAGTGATCGTAGTTTTGCCGAGCTATTACTGAATGGAAAAACTTCAATGCCGAAAGATTCTAGCAGCATTGACAATTCGGTCATTGAGTTGTGGCCGCAAGCGTTAGTCGATTTGGCCCGTACCAATTTTGAGCCGTTGGTCGCTCAGCGAATGCTGGAAACCGGGAAAAATCGGGAGGCAGTGGTCAGCGAACTTGGAGTGGCATTGGCTGTCGTTCGGTGTGTCGAGAGAGTCCGGCTGTCGCTTACTTTGGAGAACGGAAATTTGGTTTTGCATGGACTTGCCGGTATGGCAACGAAGTAACTCGCGGTTCATTTTTTAGTTAGCGAGATCATTCAACCGTAGTAATGGGCTAAACCATGAGTCGACTAGACATTGAAAGCTTTTGGGAAACGCGCGAGGCGGAATCATTGACGAAGGCCGAGGCCGCTCATCTGTTTCGACGTGCGGCGTTCGGTGGAACTCCTGCGGAGATCAAAGCGGCGACCGGCGAACAAATAGGAGAAGTCGTTGACCGATTATTGAACGATTCGAACAGCGAAGAGGGGGTTCAACTAGAGAGGAATTTCCAGCAGATGAAATCCATCGTCATCGCGGGAAATATCTACACGCAGCTTCCAGCTTGGTGGCTGTATCGCTTAATTCACACTTCACGTCCAGCCCACGAACAGATGGTCCTTTTCTGGCATGGTCATTTTGCCACGAGTGCCGCCAAGGTTCAGTCGCCGACGTTGTTGCTCAGACAAAACGAAGCCTTTCGCCGCAACGCCCTGGGAGGCTTTGGCGACTTGGTCATGGCGGTAAGTCGCGATCCGGCAATGCTGTTGTATCTCGATAGCGCAACCAATCGTCGAAATCGTCCAAACGAAAATTTTGCGCGCGAGTTGCTGGAGTTGTTTTGTTTGGGAATTGGGAACTACACCGAGAAAGATATCAAAGAGCTCGCTCGAGCTTTTACTGGTTGGGAATTGCGGGGAGAAGCGTTTCAGTTCAATCGTTTTCAACACGATCCGGGCGAAAAAAAGCTTTTGGGGAAGTCGGGAATCGAGTCGGGCGAACAAGCCATTAACGTGATCATCGAGTCGCCACAAACGTCCCGATTTATCGCTCGCAAGCTGATTCGCTATTTCGTTTCCGACGAGAATGACCTTCCGACGGAGTTGATCGAGCCTTTGGCTGCGAGTTTTCGCGAGAACGGCTTTCAAATGCGCCAGGGCCTGCGAAAATTGTTCACAAGTCGTTTATTCTTTAGCGAACATTCAATCAGCAGGAAAATTCGCTCGCCAATTGATGTAGCCGTTGGACTGTTAAGAATGCTGGAGGGAACAACCAATACGATTTCACTTGCGGAATCGACACGCGAATTGGGACAGTCGCTGTTCTTCCCGCCAAACGTCAAAGGATGGGATGGCGGCAGGCAGTGGATCAACTCCGCCACCTTAATTGGACGCATTAACCTCGTGACGAGACTGTTGGGGCCCGAGACAACTTTCAAAGCTGGCCCACCCGAAAAAATCGACGCGACGTTCGAAGTTCAAAGTGCGGAAGAGGCGGTCGACATGGCCGAATCGTTGCTGCTCGCGAGGCCATTGAGCGAAAAACAAAAGAGTGATGTCGCGCAGAATATGTTATCTTCGAAATCTGACCGCTCGAACTTGCTGGCGGCCATCAAGGTTCTGGCGACTTTCGCGGAATTTCAGTTGGCGTAGATTTTGGGAATGCGGAAAAATGTATTGCAATAATAGGGTTCAATCATGAGCATTTCTCGACGAAAATTTTTGGCGGGGACCGCAGCCACAGCCGTCGTTGCCTCGACGACGAGCGTTCCGCGGATTTGGGCCGCAGCGAATCGCCTGATTCCTGACACCGCCGACGAGCGAATTCTCGTCATCATTCAATTGTCTGGGGGAAACGATGGACTCAACACGGTAATCCCGTTCGGAAACGACGTCTACCATCGCAATCGTTTTGCAACGAGGATAGCGGCTGATCAAGTCGTTAGGATCGATGACTATGTCGGTTTTCATCCGGCGTTACGTGGTTTTGGTGAGTTGGGACGCGAGGAGCGGTTAGCGGTCATTCCTGGCGTAGGTTATCCGAATCCAAATCGTTCGCATTTTGAGTCGATGGATATTTGGCATAGTGCTCACTTCACACCACCGCACCGGACGGGATGGCTGGGTCGCTGGATCGACGAACAGGCTGTAAACGATCGTCAAGCCAATGACAATGAAGTGAACGCGACGGTTCAGACATTGCGGGCGTTGCACATCGGTGATGAACCGTTGCCCCTGGCATTAACCGGCTTGAATGCACTGGTGCCAAGTCTCAAGACGATCGACAGCTTACGTGTAGCTTCTGATGAACTTGTTCAAGCGGCATTAAAAATCGAAGCGGTAGGCCAAGAATCCAACATGGTTCAAACCAAGAATGACTTGTTGGACTTTTTGCAAGGCGCGCGAGCAACAGCTCTGACGGCTGCGGACCGATTGAAAACGGTTGAAATGCGGAAACTCCAGCAAACTGGTGACTACGATCAATCTGGGTTGTCACGAAAACTTGCGGCGGTAGCTCAGCTGATCAGAATCGGATTCGGTCCTCGTGTTTACTATGTAGAACTCGCGGGATTTGACACGCACAGTCAACAGGCCGATGCGCATGCCGCGCTTTTAGGTGAACTGGGTCGCTCTGTCCGAGCATTTCATCGCGACTTGGACGCCATCTCCAAGGGCAATGACGTATTGACATTGTGCTTCAGCGAATTCGGACGACGTGTCAAAGAAAATGGTAGCCGCGGAACTGACCACGGAACAGCCGCTCCGGTAATTGTTGTAGGCCCCAAAGGATTACCGAAATTAGCCGGAAAATACCCCAGCCTGACCGACCTGGACGATGGAGATCTAAAATTCACGGTCGATTTCCGCAACGTCTATGCCACGGTTCTGGAAAAGTGGTTGGGTGTTAATAGTTCGTCGATTTTGGGAGACAAGCACCCGACGCTTGATTTCCTCAGTTAGGTTTTCGGACTTCGCATTGGACGCCCTGTATTGTGGCCTGAAGCCCATCTTTTCGCCAATTATGCGAATTTCTTGCCAATTTGGTTGCAATCGACCGAATGCTCGTTTGGGTTTACCATGGAATGATTCGTTTCCTCGCGTATGTTGGTCCACATGCAGTTTGGCAAGACATTTTCTGGAATTTTGTTGTTGATCGTTGCGGCGGTTGTCGGACTAGTGCTGCTGTACTTGCCTGGCTGGGTCATCGACAAATATCGCATCATCAACGAGTTCGGCAGCTTTTGGGGATGGGCTTACCTCGCCGTAGTGAGCCTGGGGGGATTATTGTTTCTCGGGAGTTTAAGTTGGACCTTCTGGCAGCTTTGGCTGAGCAGCGCCCGCAAACGAAAGCAAAAGGAAAAGCAGAGCAAAAACCCCAGCGAACTTTCGTTGGGTCAAAAAGCCAGCGAGATTGATGAGAACCTGGAAAACCTGCGTCAACTCAAGAGCCGGAGTGCCAATGACGCCAAACTCCAAGCTGAAATTGACCCGCTTCTAACGGACGTATTGGAGAAACGCGAATCGCTGACGCTCGAAATTGTCGCGTTTGGAACCATAAGCAGCGGCAAGTCTTCGGTTCTCAACTTGCTAGCTGGCCGCGAAGCCTTTGCGACTGAAGTTCGCGGTGGCACCACAATCACACGGAATGAAGTTGCCTGGGAACGCTTCGACAAAGTTTTCTTGGTTGACACACCGGGATTGGGCGAGGTTGACGGAGAGAGGCATGTTTGGATCGCTGCCGATTCTGCCAAAGACGCCGATGTCGTTCTGCTGGTTGTGGATGGTCCGCTACGCGAGAGCGAATTCAAACTGCTGGAAAAACTGGGGCAAATGGAAAAACGGGTGATCGTTTGTCTGAACAAATCCGATTGGTACTTGCCTGAAGATCGGGAAAAGCTATTGGGACAATTGCGTTCGCAAACGAAATCGTGGACGCAACCGGACGACGTGGTGTCTATACAAGCTCAAGAGGGATCGCGCGTTCGTCGCCGCGTCAAGTCTGATGGCACAGCGGTCGATGAAACGGTCGCAATTCCGCAAGACATCGACGATTTAGCGGAGCGGATGATCGCTCTCGTCAAACGTGATCGCAAGGAATTGGTGATGGCGAATTTGCTGCTGCAATCTCGAGGTTTGCTTGCGAAGGCGCAGACACGAGTGAAAGCATCGCTCGACGAGCGGGCGTGGGAGTTGGTTGAGAGATACATGTGGGGCTCTGCCGGCATTGCTGCGGTAAATCCCTTTCCTTTCGTCGATCTTGCTGCGGGCATGGGAATTTCGACGAAGATGATTATCGACCTAGCCGATATTTACGGTCAAAAGATGGACCTGCAAACGGCCTCTAAGTGGTTGGCGGAAATGGGCAAGGTCTTGATCAGCGTGTTAGGTTCCCAAGGTGCATCGCTGGCGGTCGGATCAATTTTGGCGTCCATGATTAAGACGGTGCCGATTGCAGGGACGTTGGTCGGCAATGCATTGCAAGGAGCGATACAAGCCTTAATCACTCGATGGATCGGCGCAGTATTTATCGATTACTTTGGCAATGAAATGACATTTGCCGATGGTGGGTTGGCCAATACCGCCCGTCGACAATGGGAAAAAATCACAGAATTAGATTCGTTACGGAGACTGGTCACACAGGCTCGCGAAAAGTTTTCCGGGAAGTAATCAGGCAACAATGAACGTCAATCCGAATCAAAATCAGCTGTATCAATCGGCGATCGATTCCGTTAAATCGACGATTGCCAAGTTGCAAAGTTGTTCTGTGAAGGAACGTGATCAACTGCAGAGCGATTTCAGTCAACTGAACGAGATGTATCAAAAGATCACTTCAGGGCGAGTGGAAATCGTTTTCTTCGGCGAAATTAGCACTGGCAAATCGGCCTTGATCAATGCGTTGATTGGCCGCGATGTGGCGTCGGTCGATGTCCAAGGCGGGTGGACGAAAGAAGTTTGGGGAACTGCTTGGGCAGGTGCGGGGCATCGTATAAAAGGTCTCGACAAATCTGAAATCATCCTGATTGATACGCCGGGCATCAACGAAGTTGGCGGGATTGGACGCGCGGAATTGGCTGAGGTAACTGCCCGCCGCGCGGATTTGATTTTGTTCGTCGTCGATTCCGACATCAACGATGTGGAATACAGTTCGCTGGTTGAATTGGCCGCCGTCAATAAACCGATTCTACTGGCCTTCAATAAAAAAGATCTTTACGACGAAGCCGACCTGCAGGCACTTTTGGCCCGTATTGGCGAACGAGTTCATGGGCTCATTCCGCCGGACCACCTGGTGACAACTTCTGCTCACCCGCGCAGTATCGAGCACGTGTTCGAGGACGAAACGGGCCGGACAAAAGCCGAATGGCGGCGACCGGCAGCCGATGTCGAAGATTTGAAAGCAAAAATTCTGGCGGTTCTCGATCGCGAAGGTTTGGGCCTCATCGCGCTAAACGCGGCGCTTTATGCGGCAGACAAGAGCGACAGGATTTCTACTGTCCGTGTGGAAATGCGAAAGACGCTTGCGGACAATTTGATTTGGGGAATGGCCGCAACAAAAGCGACCGTCGTGGCAATCACGCCTGGAATTTTTGATGTTATCGGAGGATTGGCGGTCGATGGACTGATGATTGTGACGCTATCGAAAGTCTACGGATTGGATTTTTCGTTGTCGCAAGCTCGCGAACTCTCCAAGTCGATCGCGAAGGCCGCGGGGGTATTCGCGTTGGGCGAATTGACGAGTTGGGGCGCAAGTGCTTTTAAGACCCTTACATTTTCGATTGGCACACCGCTTACTTTGATCCCTCAAGGCGCTGCAGCAGGTTTCAGTTCCTATATCATTGGTCGAGCCGCTCAGCACTATTTTGAGCACGGAGGATCGTGGGGGCGCGCTTCAGCAAAAGAAGTCGTTAAACAAATTCTGCAGGAAACCGATAAGTCATCGGTGCTCAATCACCTCAAAGATGAGATCCGCAAGAAGTTGCCTTGGAACCGCCATGCGAAGCGTTAGTTAGTTGTTTGTTTCCATCCAGGGCGGGCACCAGACGGCAGATTTACTCATGTTTTTGGCCGTTCGAAGGCTTTTCGCGGTAATCGTTACGATCGATTCACCCTGACAAACCGGTCGTTTTGCAAAATCCAATACCGGAATATGGCCAAAATTGAATCTTTGATTGGGAAACCTGAGAATTGGAACTAGAGTTTCATACCTAAACTTTTCGTCCGCTTCTTTACGTGCCAATATGCGAAGATTCCTTAGACGTAAAATCTTGAATTTCCTGCGAGAAGAGGATGGCCCAACGTCCGTGGAATACGCGGTAATGTTGGCGATGATTCTTCTGACTTGTATTGGGGCGATCATGACGCTGGGTGGAGTGCCTGGTGCTCTGTTCACAAGTTCAGATGCACAAATTCGATCAGCGATGAATTAGGCTCAGGCATTGAAATTCACTCGATTTTCGAGCCGACGTGTGAAGCTCTAAATAGGAATGCCGTTCCATTTGACGAACGCTTCCATGGCGAAATATTCGGGCAAGCCAACTTGATTGAATTGGTTGGCGGTATTCACGTTGCGATCCACGGCCCGTTGCCAGAACTCACGCGGGTCAGAGCCAGGGAATAAGGCTTCGTCCTTTTGGCTTTCGTGCATGAAGATCGCCTTCTTCTTTTTGGCGACATCACCCACGGTCAGTGGAACGGCCATGTCGATTTCGTGCAGTTCGTATTCTTGCCAGGCTCCGCGATAGAGAAATACCTCGGGTTGAACACTCGCGGCCTCTTGCATTTCGAAAAGGCTCTGAAATATGGCCTCCGCGCAGACTCGGTGCGTGCCATGAGGGTCCGAAAGGTCGCCGGCAACGTAGATTTGATCCGGCTCGATTTCCGCCATTAAATCTCGAATGATTTTTACGTCCTCGGGCCCCCAAGGATTCTTGTCGATGGTTCCCGTGCGATAGAAGGGCAGATCAAGGAAGTGGCAATGGCGCTCATCGCAACCAACCTTGATGGCGCCAGCTTTTGCCTCACTCCACCGAATCAATGCTTTGATCTGGCGAACTTCCTCGATATCGGGCTCTCCGGCACTTTTGTTTCGAAGCGCCGAATTCACCAGTGATTCCACGGCAAGACTTCGCTCACGATCAATGCCGAACAACCGATTGTATTCGGATACAAAATCGGCCACTCGTTGCGCATCGTGATCAAAGACCGCGATGTTGCCACTGGTCATATAGGCGATATGAACTTCATGACCATCATCATTCAGGCGAATCAGGGTTCCACCCATACTGATTACATCGTCATCCGGGTGTGGGCTGAAGCAAATGATCTTCTTGCGTCCCTTGGAGCCGCCGGGATGGGTTTCAATCGTGCTCATTAGTCGCTGGAAAACCGTGCGGCAGATGTCTGTCGCGGAGCCGTGTTCCTCCAATAACTGATGCATACCGTTTTGGCGAAAATCCTCATCTTCCAATTTGGTCAAAGGCTTTTCGGTTTTCTTGCACAGCCAGATCACTGCTCGGCGAATCGCGGGTTCATTCCATTGCACGGAACCGATTTTCCAAGGTGATTTTCGCGCAGTCAGTTCAGCGGCCGCAGCTTCATCGACGAGAAATACTGTGTCAGGATGCGTCTTTAAACTCGACGCTGGAATGCGGTCCGTGGCCGTCCCTTCGGCTGCCAGTCGAACAATGTTTGCCTTGTGCTCACCCAAAGCCATCAATAGGATCTTTCGCGATTCCAAAATCGTTCCGATACCCATCGTCAGTGCTTGAGTTGGCACATTGTCGATGCCAAAAAAATCGCTGGCTGCAGCTCGTCGGGATGCCGGATCGAGCTGAACCAGTCGCATTCGGCTGTCGGCGGAACTGAAGGGTTCATTGAAACCGATGTGTCCGTTACTGCCGATCCCCAACAAGGCTAAATCGAGACCGCCTGCTTGTGCAATATTCAGTTCGTATTGTTTGCAATACTTGGGAACATCATCGACATCGATCGTTCCATCCGGAATGTAAATGTTTTCTGGCTGTATATTGACGTGGTTCAAAAAGTGCTCATAAATCCAGCGGCGGTAACTCTGAAGGCATTGCGATGAGATTCCAAAATACTCATCGATGTTGAAGGTCACGACGCCTGAAAAATCGAGACCGTCTTCGCGATGCATCCGGATTAGCTCGCGGTACACACTCAATGGTGTCGAACCGGCTGGCAAAGCCAAAACAGCATTCTGACCGATCGAATTTCGTTCACGAATCACCGTCGCTACGATTTGAGCCACGTGCCGTGATAACAGATGAACGTTGCTGAAAACCACACATTTGGGTTTCGTATTTGGAACGACAGAGGCACTTTGGAACGAACTTTGCGGTTTCATGAGTCTTCTGGATTAATTGGGATATCAAACAAGTATAAAGTTGAATTGCTCGAACGCCTACACGAGTCGCCCACAGATTCACTCAAAACGGAAATTGGCGAACTCAATGAGCAAACTTCTGCCACAAATCAGGTCTCGAAGGCCAAGCCCACCCGATTTCCCCTCGATTTCTGAGAATACTTGCCGATCCCGAATTCGCTTGGCACAATCAAATGACTACTTCCATTACCTGAACTTCCTCCAATTGTTTCCCAGAGTCATCGATGAAGAGTCTCTCATTATTGTTCTTGTTCTTTGCATTAGTTGTTGACTCAATCTTCTCCCAAGAAGCACCACCAGCCTCGATTCGGTTTGCAACGTTCAATTGCTCGCTTAATCGAAAAACCAGCGGCGAATTGAGTGAGGCACTTTCGAAGTTGGATGACACGGATGCTCGCAAGGTTGCCGAAATCATTCAACGAGTTCGTCCTGACGTCTTGCTGCTTAATGAGTTTGACTTCGACAACGGCAGCCGAGCGGCAGCCGGTTTCAAAAAGTACTTGTCAACAAAGTTCGCGGATGCCGAACCGATCGAGTATGCCTATAGCTTCACAGCGCCGGTCAACACCGGCGTTGATTCCGGATTCGATCTGGATTCTGATGGGAAGCTGAAGACGCCTGACGATGCGTTTGGTTTTGGTCTACATCCTGGTCAATATGGAATGCTGGTATTGTCCCGATTCCCGATCGACGAAGAAACGGTGAGAACGTTTCAGAAATTTCGTTGGGCCGATAAACCCAATGCCCTTTGGCCAGTCAATCCGGCGACCAACGAGTCCTATTACAGTCCAGAAATCAAGGCCGCATTTCGGTTATCGTCCAAAAGCCATTGGGATGTTCCCATCAAAATTGGTGAGCGGGTCGTGCATCTGTTGACTTGCCATCCCACACCTCCAGTTTTTGATGGCGCCGAAGATCGAAACGGCAGGCGCAATTACGACGAGATTGGTTTTTGGGCCGACTATGTGGGCGGCAAGGGCGACTTCATTTACGACGACCGAGGCAACCGGGGTGGCTTGGCCAATGGGGAGTTGTTTGTCATCGCGGGCGATATGAACGCAGACGGTCAAGACGGCGAAAGCCGCGAACATGCCATTTTGCAATTGCTCGACCATCCGCAGATTCAAGACCCACAGCCGAAGAGCGAAGGCGGCGTCGTACAAGCGAAAGAGCAGGGGGGAGCCAACGCCAAACACAAGGGCGACCCAGCCCTCGATACCGGCGATTTCGCCGATCGCAATGTCGGCAATCTCCGCATCGATTACGTATTGCCGTCCAAGGCTTTGAACGTGAAGAACGCCGGCGTTTTCTGGCCCGTCAGCACGGATCCCACATTTCCGCTCGTCTCTGCCTCGGACCACCGCCTCGTCTGGGTCGATGTCGGAATCGGAAAGTAACCAAACAGTCAGTACTTTGACAATCAAGGTGCCCAGGATAAAAAGGACTATTTGCCCAAACAAAATCTCAAGTCGTCGACCATTGACAAAAGACGGCTATTCTTTCAGACTGCGGCAAGGGCCTGACTTGAATTGGAAGCCGCCCTTGGCAGTGCATCCACTTGTCAATCGTCGTATTTAGCCTTGACTTGCGGTTGCAACAAAAACACGATGCCAAGAATTCCGACCGGCAACGAGAAGACTATGGTTCAAGCGTAGCAAGGGATGATGGCCATAATGTATGCCGATGTTGCCCAACCCCACCAATGGACTATTTGCCCAAATAGACTTTCGAATCGTCGACGATAAACTCGGTCGACCAGGTCTTGCCATCGTCACCGTTGCAGACGTTGAAAAAGAACGTGCGGAATGTGATTGCGCGGTTGCCAAACGGAAAGGCTGAGGCAACATGATCCTTGGCCGTCAGGTCTTCCACGCCTGGATTCGCAAAGTAATGGACTTGACCGTCTGGCGTAACGCTCATACCCAAGGTCCACCAACCGAATTGCTCGACATCGGGGCCTTTGATCGCGCGGCTATCTGCCGTGGCCTTCATCCAGAAGTAGACGCGATCAACCTTTTCGCCTGTCTTCGCGTCGGTACCTGCCTCGCGATTCAAGAAAAATCCCGGCCAGTACAGATCATCCTCGGCCGAACTGGAGGCTTGGCGGAAGCGACCGCGGCCGCTGTAAGACATCGTCGTGGGTCGAACGAGAGCGATGCGGAATGCAAAATGGCAGCCGTTGCGTTTTTCCCATTGGTCAATTGGCGGCATCCAAACTCGTGTCACCACGTTTGGCGTACGGCCAACGGGTATCGTCCCGACTTTGTCGGCTAAATTGCAAATGAAGTCGTCTTGTTGCTGCTGGTTGGTCGGATAGGTGCTGCCGGTGTGAAGCGAACGCAAGGCAATCGCACCGGTGCTGCCTGGCAATCCACCTGCTGGTGTTTCGACGCGTCGAACGGAATCGGGTTGGCCTCGTTTGGAGCCCTCATGCCAGCGTCCATTGGCCGAAGCTCCCAATGGAAAATTTTTGCTGTGCGTGGTGTCTTCGAAATTGGTTACCTTGGGCAAGTTCGGATTGTAACTCCACTCGGCGTCCTCGAAGTCATCGCCGACTTCGGTCAACAAGGTGCCTGTTCCGGGCACGACCGCTTGGGCCGAAACAACCGACGCACTGATTACCAAGGCGGACCAAAACGCACAGCGGAGAGAAATTGGAAGGCTGGACTTCATATTGAATCCTTTCAAGTTTTCATGTTCTGATTTGTCATTGCCGAATTCCATTTCGGCACGGTGTCATTTCTAGCGACGACGCATAAAGCCGCTTCGTTTGTAAGGTGAATTGTTCAATCCGTTGTCGGACGGAATGCTCGATTTCGTAGCTGACGGCAAGGTCATTTTGCTCGTCATGGGTAGTTTCACGATGTTCGCAGTGTCGGACCAGTCGGAGGATGTGCCGAAAGCACGTCTTTCATAAATCACAAGTGCATGAATCGCGTGTCCGCGCGGGCCAACGTCCAGTGCATGTCCGGGAGCAGTGAGCATCAGGTCGAGCAAATAATCGACGGCAACGGTGACACGAAAGTCATGCAAGTTTTTTTCTGGCAGGGAATACGCTAGCCATTCCAGAATGTGCCCCGTCGCGTATAGCCGGCGCATCAAATCCGAGTGGTTCTCGCGGCCTTTAAAGAACAAGGTGCTAAAGCTCCCATCGCTGTTTTGCAAGTTGTTAAACGTGTGGCCTTGGCACGCCATGACGTACGTGTCTGCCCGCAACCATTCGCCCTCGAGCGGCTGGTTTCGCTTCACGCGAGCGTTCACGGCATAGCTAAGCGCGGTCAAGCGATGTGTGCCGCCACAGGCACCTTCGGTCAATGGCTGCGCGAGTTCCTCGCGAATCAAACGAGCCATGTCCCAGTCCTCGCCCAAGTGATTTTTCCAGCGCACGTCAGGGTCCAGATAATGCGCCAATGAAATCAGCTTGAAGGTCAGCTCTTTTCCGGAGGTGCAACCGGTCATTTCAAAATCGATCAGGTCCTGCACTGTGAACGATTCGCCCTCAATCGTCATCGGTTGAGTCGCGGGAACGTTGGCTTGGGCAAACATAGCCAGCAATTGTCCTTCGTGGCCTTGGACTCCGGGGCCTAAACGGGTTTGGATCTTACCGTCTTCCAAATACAGAATTTGCATGCTATCTCCCGCACCATTCGCTGCCAAGTATTCGACGGTATTGACCGGTTTCCCAGCTGCGATTGTCCAAGATCGCTGGCCATAGCCGATCAGGCCATGCATGATGCTCCAGGGGCGGAGTTTGTCGGCGTCGACGGGTTGTCGGTAGTAGGTCGCGAGACAGCTCGCAATTTTTGCTCGACGCAGTTCCTGTTGCTTCGTCCATTTCGGTTTGGATTCAGCAACGCTGGCCTCGTCGGTTGAAGGCTTGTTCGTCGCCGTTGGGGGCTCTGGTTGAGTTGCTTCCACCAAACTGTTTGGTGTTGTCGAATCGAGAAGCAAAATCTGACGAATTACCGCAAGTTGATGGTTCAGGTCATCGCTGGGAATGATCGTGAGCAACGTCAACATGATGAGTTGAGGCAAGTACTTCGCAAACATCGAGCAAGAAAACATCCAGCCGGTTACTCCCGATTCCTGTGTCGAAGTTAAAACGTAATGGATTTCGCGATCCTTCCGACATTGCCAATTCAATCGATTGGCGAATGTGGAGCGCCTCGCGGACTGGTCGCTAAAACGCAAGCATTTGTGGACCTTGGTCGTTCTATCGGCACTCTGTTCGCTTAAGCAAATCCAGTTGCCGGAAGCCTGAAAAATCGGCACCCAAAAAGAATGCCCAAAGTCCGCTGGGTCGAGGGCGTCGATTAGCGAAAATCCCGCGACTTGACGACCGGTATTTTGAGAGTTTGATTCAAGTCTTCAAGTCGGTCGACGATGATGTGGGTCACGCCGCTGCGTGTTTCCAGCTTGCCGTGCACAAACCAAGCCCGCGAAGTGCGACAGATTTGAAAAAACCGGTCCCAAACAGGTGGCTTGACGAGCAAGTTCATCGTTCCGGTCTCATCTTCCAACGTCACAAACGTAATTCCTTTGGCGGTGGATGGTCGCTGCCGCAAGATCACCAGTCCTGCTACTCGCGTGAGCTGATTGTTGCGCAGGTGTCGCAAATCTCCCGCCGCAACCGCTCTGCGAGCGTTGAGCTGGTCACGGCAAAATGAAATTGGGTGTGCCTTGAGCGACAAACCAATGGTGCGGTAGTCGGCCAAGACCTCGTCTTGGGGCGCAAGTCGGGGTAACAATTCGGCGAACGGGTCATCCTCTGGAACGAGCCCCGCAAACAACGGTTGTTCGATCGGACGTCGTTCTTGACCGAGCGCTTGCCACAGCGCCTCCCGGCGATCTTGATTCAATGACGCGAACGCATCGGCAGCACTTAATTGTGCAATCGCCGCTTGGCCCAATCCCGTCCGCAGGGCAAATTCGGCAATTGAAAAATAAGGCCCCAGTTCCTCACGATCCGAAATCACCACAGCGCCGATCTGTTGTTGCAAGCCACTGATCTGTCTCAATCCGAGGCGTAGTGCGAACTTAACGATGCCGGCCTCCTCGCCCGTAGCCTCCAGTGTCGTGTCCCAATCGCTGAAGTTCACGTCGGGCGGCAACGCCTTCACTCCGTGGCGCTGGGCATCGGCCACGAGTTGCGCAGGGGCGTAGAATCCCATCGGCTGTGCGTTCAACAGCGATGCCGTAAACGCGGCCGGAAAATAACATTTGAGCCATGCCGATACGTAGACCAGCAGCGCGAAGCTGGCGGCGTGCGATTCGGGAAATCCGTATTCGCCAAAGCCGCGGAGTTGTCGGAAGACCTGTTCGGCAAATTCGTCGCTGAGTCCCCGTTCGCGCATGCCCTGCATGAGTTTTTCGCGAAACTTCTCAATGACACCTGTCTTTCGCCAGGCCCCCATGGCCCGTCGCAACTGATCGGCTTCGCCCGGCGTGAAACCCGCCGCCACAATCGCCAGCTTCATCGCCTGCTCCTGAAAGATCGGGACGCCCAGCGTTCGATGTAGAACATTGCGAATCGCTTCGTTGGGGTAGCACACTGGTTCTTCGCCGTTGCGTCGCCGCAAATAGGGGTGCACCATGTTGCCTTGAATCGGTCCCGGCCGCACAATCGCCACCTCAATCACCAAATCGTACCAGCAGCGGGGCTTCAGCCGTGGCAACATGCTCATTTGTCCGCGACTTTCGATTTGAAAGACGCCCACCGTGTCGGCGTCACAAATCATGTCGTACACGCGAACGTCATCGGGAGTAATATTGGCCAGCGTCAGACTTCTGTTGTAATGTCGTTCGATCAAGTCAAAACACTTACGAATCGCCGTCAACATCCCGAGACACAAGCAGTCGACTTTCAATAGACCAAGTTCCTCGAGATCGTCCTTGTCCCACTCGATGACGGTTCGTCCATCCATGGCTGCGTTTTCGATCGGTACCAACTCATCGAGATTGCCTTGAGTGATCACCATGCCGCCCACGTGCTGTGAGAGGTGGCGGGGAAACCCCAATATTTCGTAGACCAAGTAGCAAAGCTGAGCACCAAGTCGGGAGTTTGGATCAATTCCAACCGTTTCGCAGCGCAGGGGCAGGTCATCGCAGTTGTGGTACCCGTCGACTTGTTTGGCGAGGGCATCGACGCGATCGAGTGAAAACCCGAGGGCCTTGCCCACATCGCGAATTGCACTGCGACTGCGATAGGTAATCACCGTGGCGGCCAGACCCGCGCGGTGTCGCCCATATTTTTCGTAGAGATATTGCAAGACTTCTTCGCGGCGTTCGTGCTCGAAGTCGACATCGATGTCTGGAGCTTCATTCCGCTCCTTGCTGATAAAGCGCTCGAACAGCAATTCGGTTGTGCCGGGGTTCACACTCGTTACTCCCAGGCAGTAACAAACCGCTGAGTTGGCGGCCGAACCGCGACCTTGGCAGAGAATCCCGCGACTGCGGGCAAAACGAACGAGGTCCCAGACCGTTAGGAAATAGGCTTCGTAATGCATCTCTTCGATAAGTTTCAACTCGTGTTCGATCAAGCTGCGGACTTTCGCGCTTAGTCCCTTCGGAAAACGTGTTGCGGCGCTGTCCCAAGTCAATTGTTGGAGATATTGGATCGGTGTCAGGCCTGCGGGAGCGAGTTCGACAGGGTACTCGTAACGCAATTGATCGAGGCGGAAGGAGCACCGCTGGGCAATTTCCAGCGTGCGGGCCAGGGCCTCGGGGACGCTGGCAAATTGCAATTGCCGCGCGGCAATCGAATGCAGATGCCGATGGGCGTTCGGCTCCAGAAGATCCCCCGCGCGATCGACGGTGGTTAAGTGTTTGATGGCTGTCAGCACATTATGCAGCGGCATTCGCTCGGGAGTGTGATACAGCACGTCGCCTGCGGCAACCAGCGGCAGTTTGGTTTGTGCTGAGAGTTCTTGCAGCGCGGCGATCCGTTGGCGGTCATCGATGCCGCGATACAAGGTGCCGAGCAAATAAGCGCGATCGCCAAACAAGTCACGAAAGTCATGGTGCGAGTATTTTCGCGGCCGACGATGCCATTCGTAGCTAACGTTGTCCGGCATTAGATGGACCTGCGGATTGCGCTCTTCCGGGAAATGAGGACGAAGGCCAATTAGCAAGCCCGCGTGATGGGCGGCAATGTCGGCAAACGTCAACCAGCAATGTCCCTTCGGGGCTCTGCGTCGCCCGGCCGTAATGATTTTGCAAAGGTTTCCATAAGCCGCTCGATCGGGCGCCCAAGCCACCAGCGATGGTCCATCGTGCGGTGTCAACTCGGCCCCGATGATTAACTTCAGCTCGGTATGGCGCGAGGCATTGAAGGCCCGCACGACTCCCGCCAAACTATTTTCGTCGGTCACTGCCAACGCCGAATAACCCAACTCCAATGCGCGCGTCACCAACTCATCGGCATGCGAGGCCCCCGACAAAAAAGAAAAATTCGTTCGACAAACCAATTCTGCATAGCTGGTCATCAAAATCCTCCATGCAAGAACCACTTGCGCGAACGCAAATCCCGAAAGATCCAGAACTGCGAACCGCTGGTCGTTTCGATTCGCCAATAGTCGCGACGAACCGTGCGGCCGTGCCACCAACCCGTTTCAATTCGTTCGGGACCCCAACTCCGGCGGACCTGGAAGGAATGACCTCGCCATTCGAATCCGCTCGGCATTTCAAACACCGCGGATTGACTCCGTGGCGAAGGCAGGGCTGCAAGGAGCGGTGCGAGTTCCAACGGCTTGCTCAGCAAACGGGCAGGGCGTTGCAACACATCTCCCGTCAGCCGCTGGGGCGAGCGGCGGGGACGCACCGAACGGGGACCAACCAAAGGCCGATACTCGACGGCTCGTTCCGGTTGAGCCCCCGATACACAAGCGGCCGAGAGCACGCGATCCTCGCCAAGCCGAATCGTCAACCGATTCAACAGTTCGCCCAGTGCGGTTTCGTTGATGCGCGGTTGCTCGTCGAACAACTCGCCCTGACGCTCGACCAGTAGCACACAGCTTTCAGCCGATACCGCGACCTCTTCAATGGGATGGTTTTGCCCATCAAATTCCGCATTTTGTTCCAATTGCATGCGGACCAGCGGCATGATTTGTGCGACTTGTGAAGAAGCCTGAAACAGGCCCACGCGCAACGGCAAAGGCTTGGCCTCAGATCGCCACAAGCGAATATGCCAGGCCAAAGCCCCTTGACGAACACGTTGCAACTCCCGGCAAATGCGCTCCAGTAAACGCTCGATGACCACCAATACAGTGGTCTGATCGCGCAGCGGAAATTCGAGGACTTGCTCCGCATGATACGCCAATGCGCGCGGCACGGCCTGGAACGTTTCCCGTTGTGCGCCCACAAGCTGATGCAGTCGCCGCGCGAGCACGTCACCAAACCGAGCCGTCAGGCTGGCCGCTGGAATCTGTCGCAAGGCTCCAATCGTGGTCAGGCCCAACTGGTGCAACGTCTCGCAGACTCCCGTATCGATTCGCAATGCTGCGGGGGGCAATGGATCGAACGTTAGCCAATCAAACGCCGTGGCGATCAACGGCGATGTTTCCCCAAAACCGTCTGTCCTTTCCATCCCGTAATGCGCCAAAGCCCAAGCGGCTCCGACCGTCGGAGCGATTGCGCTTTGAACGACGTAGCCTTGTCCCCGGAGAACTTGCAGGACACCGCGCAGCAACGTTGCCTCGTCTCCAAACAATTTTCCTAGTCCTGTCAGGTCGAGAAGCAGACTCGCGGAGGGTTCTTGGGAATCGATGCCGACCAAGGGGCTGAAGGTATCGAGTTGCCGCGCGATCGCCGTCAGAGCTTCGCGATCCACACCCGCTTCATAAGGCAGCAGATAAAAGGCTTCTCGGGGGCGAGCAGCGCCGGCATTCGCCGTCTCATTCGCTCGCGTCGTCGAGGCAGCGGACGATTTTCCTGGAATCGCTCGTCGCAACAGCGATTTGGCCTCGGTCACCGGCATCCCCGGCCGAATCCCCTGCAGTGCAGCGCGGGGAGAGGCGGCCACCACAATCTGTCCCCGCTGCGGATGCTGATGAAAGAGCATAACGAGTTGGAAACGCAATTCCGGACGCTGGCCGATCAATCGCTGGATTGGCCACTGCGGGAAGTGTAGGCAGGCAATGCGCTCCATGACTTCATCATCCTGTCTGGCTGAAAGCCGCGATTTTCAAGTCCCCCGCAGTGGGCCGTGGCCGCAAGGATTCCAACCGCCGTGCCGCATCGCTCCGCAGTTCTCCGGTTCGCGTATCGAAGTTCAAATGCAGCGTCTGGCCCGCTCGCCCCCCCCGACACTTAAGCAACTGCAAGGAAATCGGTCGCGCCCAATAGTCGTCCGGCAGTGTAGGTTCCTGCCGGGCTTGCTCCGTCAGCCCTCGGTCGCTGCGATGCGGGCTCCCGCTACTTGTTCCCAAGACCCGCCACTGAATGTCGCTCCAGCTCGGTTGACGTGCCACGCGGTCGGGACGCAGAAATAACCCCAGACTTTTGCCAGCTTCTGCCGAAAGTTGAAATCGTCGATGCCACCGTTCGTCCAAATCCACCAGAAACTGCGGCATCGCCGCTGTCGCTGCGCACCAGACCGCAGCCACGGCTTCGCACCGTAACGCTTGATCGATCGACCAATACAGATCGTCCAGTTTGTTACCACGCAGGATCACGACGTGGTCCAAAGGAATTCCCAATTGCCGCGCGGCCAACGGATAGAACTCTTCCGCCGGATCGACGACGACCAGCGATCCCCCCCTCTGCATCGCACGCTGAGCCAGTTGCAACGCCAACAGTTCGGCTCCGTAACCCGCCGTTTGCCCAGTACTGCCGGGAACCAACCACTCGATCAACGTTCCTCGCGAGTAGCCGCTTTCGGGCAACAACTGATCGATTGCCGCAAGTCCGCTGGTAATCCCGCGCGGCAATGAGTCGTCGGACTGCTGCAGATGTCCAAGTTCGACCTGACGAATCTGCCTTTTCAACAAGGCGATCGTTTGCTGAGAACCATTCATGGTCTCGTGAGTGTTGGTCGTGATCATCACTGGTCTCACTGTAAAAATGCTTCTTCCCAAAAGCACCATGCGTCATACATCGCAGGTATTTATTTTGACTTCGCTGTTCAGACCAACACCTTTCGGATCGTTGGATGTCGAGATGAAGTTGCCTTACATTCAAAACTCCACTCCGGACACCTTTGGTCGTGCGTATCGTTTCTTTCGGGAAAAACCCCGAATAGTGTCATTAATTACAGTATGCCGACTGGTAAATTTCAACAAAAAAATCAACGGCCCCCAAATCACCCGAATTGCCCGCAAAAACGAACTTCGGTGAAAATCCCTGAAGTGGACAACACGTCGACTGGCGAGCTCTGATCTCGCCTAATTCAAAAGGAGGATAAAGCCACACCCACACCGTCAATCACGTCTTTCCGCTGGGAAAAACGAGGGACAATCCAAATGGCAACTTGCGATTCTGTACGGGCAAAAATATATTGAGGGAACACCCTCATTCAACTTCCATTGGTCAATGCCCGATCCCTACAAAATTCTCGGCTTGGAACGAACGGCCACTCTCGACGACATTCGACAGGCCTATCGAATCAAGGCCGCTAAGTATCATCCCGACCAAGGCGGTGATGCATGGGTTTTCCAGCAAGTCAATGAAGCTTATGCTGCGCTAACCAAACAAAATGCCGACAGAGAAACCACGCCGCCTTCCGTACCCGAGGCGCTTGTTCCGACTCCTGTAGTCCGTAAACGCTCCAGTACGCCGCCGTCGCCCAAAGCAGACTCGATTGAGATCGAAATCAATAAAGGCGCTGCAAAGCCTTCCTCGTCGTCGGCGACACCGAACGTGCGGGCTTCAACAAATCGCCGCGCCCGCGGGAATGGCATAGGGATTCCACTGTTTGGAGCATTGTTTGGGGGCATTTGCGCCATAGTGGCTTCCTATTTCATCGTCGAAAGCCTGCGACCCGGCTATTGGCGAAACACCTTTTTCACAGAATCGGCGACTGCTGCGAGTCGTGCCAATAACAAATTCGAAAAAAATGATTCCACGGATTCGTCAGACAAAAACAGCTCACCCGAAGCCAAAAAAACAGCTACAGAAAAAACTGCGCATCCGATAATTCCGAATAAGGCTACGGAAAATCGACAACCGGAAAAAAACCCAGCAACTACAACGACCGATAGAGCTTCGGCTCCCGCCGCACCCAAGGCCTACCGTAACGCCAACAGTAACATGGAAAAGGCTGAAGGCAAGCGACCATTGACGTTCGATCTGCCGGACAAACAGTCTGATAATTTGTCGGCGAAGACTTCGGAAAAGAAGAAAACTGAGACCTCACCAAAATCGCCAATTTCTAAAGCCAAAAAGCCGTCTGAGGCGGACCTCAAGGCGGCAAGGGATCACTTCCGAGGCACTCTTGAAAAGGAACTTGAATGGCGCAAATCGCACGGCGAACGTGTCGAAGGAGCGCAGAATATCTTGGCCCAAGCACTTCAGCCAGAGGAATCCGATCCTGCTCGAGTGTACGTTCTATTCGAACGAGCTTCTGAGATCGCCTCGACGACTCAGACGCTCGACCTAAACCTCAGGATTATTGACGAGTTCTCCCAAGCGTTTGAGATCGAAACCCTAAAACGACAGGAAGCGGTGATCGCCGAAATTTGCCAAGTCCGCGATGGGACAACTCCGCCATTGGCATTGTCGGTTGAATTCGCGCGACGTGCTTTCAAAGAAATCTTGAGCAACCGAGTTGAGCTGGGTGCTGAACTGCTGCAAGCGGCCAAAAAACTCGCTAAAGAAGATGACAAGTATTCAGGCTTTTTGACTCAAGCAACCAAGGATTGCGAAAGGTTCGTTGACGAAAATAAAAAGGCAAGGGCGATCGAAATGGAGATCGTGGATGGCAAAACGCGAAGTGCCGCCGAGTTGCGAACGCTAGGGCTCTATCAGGGCGTCGTCCTCAAAGATTGGGACAAGGGATTGAAAGCCTTAAGTGAGTGCAATGACAAACCGTTGGCGGAAGCGGCGCGAATGGAAATTGACTTGCGTGCGAAAGACTCACCAACGCTGGCCGAGGCTCAAGCCATTGGCAGCCTCTGGCGCAAAGTCGCCGAAAAGGAAAAGGTCGCATGGTATGCCTTGGGTCTGTATGAGCTCATGAGCCAGTGGGATGACCAGATCGTCGGGGGATTGAGTCCCGCCGATACTTTTGCAAAACATCGGCTCGAGGAATTTGAAATTCGCCGCGCGAACTTGATCGATCCTGTTGTCCTCCTACCAGAAGTTTTGGCGGGCCGAGCATTTCATGTTTTTGCGGGAAACGACAGGGTGATCGACGGAGCCCGCATACAGAATCGGGGGCTGTTCGTGGGTAAACTGCGATGGGGAAATGAACTCAACGCACCATGCAGTGTAGAAAATAACGTCGCGGTGGTTACGTTCCCGAATTCGCCAGACGTTCCCTTTCGATATTTGAGTTTCTATCAGGTCGGCCACGAAGTGGCTTGTGATTTGCTGGATGCCAACAAGAAAACACTTTCTTCCAGCCGCGTCCGTTGGAGTCCCTAACTGGTTCCGTCGAATAAACGCAGCTACCGCCCGGTGAACGTTTCCGGATAGATCACCACTTCCACACGTCGATTGGAATTGGTGCCAGTGGAGGCAGACGAGGGATAACGTGGGCGATTGCTGCCGACGGCCATCGTGAAGAGTTGCGACCCCGGCAATCCTAACTTTTGCAAGTAATCGAAAACCGCTAACGACTGCGTTGCCGTGAATTGATGGGCCGTTGCATTTTGAAGCGGCGTGTTGTCCCAATGGGCTTCAACCCCGACGACCTGTTCGGGAAAATTTCGAATGATCGAGGCCGCCAACTGCTGGAGGACTTGGCCATAGTTCGGATTGATGCGATAGGAATTCGGTTCAAAAAGCTGATCACTCGGCAATTCGACGCGAATCACGTCTCCATCCATTCGCGTTGTGACGCCAGGCAATTGCAACAAGGAGATCTTCTGAATCAAACTGTTGTTAGCTCGCAGTATTGCGCCTCCGGCCAGTTGTGAGGGAACGCCCCCAGTGGAACTTGCCGGGAGCATGCCGCCGTTTCCGGTTCGAAATTGTGCTGCGGCCAGTTGTTGTTCGAGGCTGGCTTTGGAGTTCTGCACCTGTTGTAATTGGGCGACAGAATCTGTGAGTTGTTGTTTGAGCTGATAGTTGTAATCGTTCGAGGCTTGCAACTTTTGTTTTGTCGCCGCCAGATCTGTCAGGAGTTGTTGATTGTCATTATCGAAATGTCCCAGTCGTTGGCTCAGGCTTTGGACTTGTTCGCTCAAGCCTTGAAACATCTGATTTTGTTGAGGATCGTTTCCCGCAATTTGGTTGTTTCTTCGGAACAGCGAGCCAGACCAACTGCCGATTCCACCACTGCCGTCGGCCGTTCGGTTGCCAAAGGACCATGGACTATTGCTTCCCACGCCGCCACTATTGCGTGCCATTGGGTTGAAGTTGAACCAACCCGGACCAGTCCCATTCGGCGCGAGCCCACCGCCTTGCCAAGGCATCGGCTGACGGCAGCCCGCGAGGCCCACCGAGAGTAGGACAATCAAAATCAACCAAATTCGCATGGCTTTCACAACTGTTCGGTGGAAGGCGAAATTCTTTAACTAAAATCGTCGGAATCCTAGCGATGCCAACGAGCGGGGTAAAGGTCATTTGTGATAGCGTGCCACGGCGCCACGGCGAGCTCGTCATGCCAGCAAATTGACGGGGTACAGTCGGTTGGAAGAGAGTTAATTCAGGCGGCGAGTGGCATTTTCACTGGTTCAATTGCTTGCGCTTCGGGCTTGTAACCAATTCGACGTGCGTATAGTCACCGTAGAAACGCTTGATCCAATGTCGTTTCGGCGAATCAAGCAAGTGCTGCTCCCATCCCCAGCGTGTCATCAATCGATCCGAAATCCGATCGTTGCTCAGTTCGCACAAGATCGCGTCACAACGCTTTTGCATCGCGACCAGATCCAAAATCTTCATCGCCAGATGAAGGTTTCTGAAGCTCGATCCGAAAGTCGATTCGATATACGGAATCGTCAAATAGTTACTGTGTCCCAGCGGTTGGTTAAAATAGAGTCGACAACGTTTGTTCAGGGCACGATCGTGCTTCCAACCGCCGATCCAAGCGACTTCAGTCGCTGAAATCATTTTCGGCCATGGGCGAAATTGGACCTTTACCAACTGATCTTTCGCGGTTTCGATGAGTCCGTAGCGTTGCCGCAAATTGCTCGGAGTCAAATCGTCAATCCTGTGAACGGCGGGAAACAAGTTCAGCATCTCACGTCTCCTCGTCCAACTCTGGCCCACGCAATGCTCGCACACCAAGCATCAAGACCGGTAACAAGACTAGCGAGCCAATAATCACTGCGAACAGCAGGTAACGCATCGGCAAGGCATAATACGGAAGCATATAGTCCCAAACCTGTGGCCACCTCAACAAGACATAAAAGGACGCGATCGCCAGATAGGGCCCGAAAGGAAACGCCCGATTTTTTGTGAGCAAGAATTGAAACGCACCCACAGCGACGCCGGCAAACGGTGCATAAAAGAAGATCGGCAACGCGGCTTGCCAACCCAAAAACGCTCCCACCATGACCATCAACGTGACGTCGCCGAACCCCATCGCCTCTTGCCCCATGGCCAATCCCGCCAGCAATCGAACGCCCCAAATCAAGCCCCCCGCGAAGGCCATTCCCAGTACAGAGCCCAGCAAACTTTCAAATGCCGGTCCCTGTACTCCCCAGAACCAACCATAAAAAGCGGAAACGCCCAATGCTAAGATGATGAAACCAAACATCAACGGTGAAGGACCGCGATTCTTCGTGCGGATGCTGCAAGCCGTTTTTCGGGCAGGACGGACCATACTCGCCAGCATGATTCGGACACCACGAAATAACCCATACCGCAATGTGCAAATCTTGGGCATCAATGCAACCGCCCAACCCACAATAATAAACAATCCTATCGCCAATCCTCGCCAGTCGTGAATCCAATCGGCAGCGATCAGCGGAGCAGGCGAATGGAAGTCAATTGACTCATAGGCTGGGCCGTTAACAACTTGCGGCAAGCGAAACCTGGGAAAAAATGCTGCAAATCCTAGCGCCGCGAGCGTCCCGGGAATCGTGACTGCATCCGGAATCGTTTGCTCGTCAAAATCAATAAAGGTCGCCACGATTAGCATAAAGACCAAGACCAGGTGACTTGCAAACCACAACTTGGCGTCGCCAGCGTCCAAAGGAAGGCGGCCCGCAATCAGTCCGCCTTCAACTTGCCAAAAGTAAAACCAGGCAGTGAACAACGCGAATCCTAACTCGATGAGCAAGGGGCGGAGCCAGAACAACCTGCCGTGGACAGCTTCGTCGCGGCGAATGCATAGCCAACCGAGTATCGGCACAAAGTCGATCCAGTGCCGTGGCTTCGCATTTGGGGCGCGCGGTCCGAAAGGACTAATGCGGCGATCGCCATTGTAACACAATCGGTAAATGGCCCAATTGATGACCGTTCCCAGAATCGCGCCGAAAAAAAACAGAATGATTGCGATTTCCACCAACGGGCTTTCTCGAAAAATCGACTTCACTGATTCAGTTCATTCAGGCATTGCCCGAAGACATCTGATGTCTTACTTATCGTCCATTCGCTTCCAGTTTGCGATCTCCGTCGCCAAATCATCCAGGGTTCGATTTTCAACCCAGATGGTGTAATCGGCACAGTCCGCATAAAGTGGTTCCCGTTCCGCCAGCAACTGTTCGATTTCATGGAGTCCGCCGAACTGGGTTAGTTGCGGGCGAGTGCGTGAGGTTGCCGGATCTTCCCCAATTCGTTGCAGCAAGAAGCGAGCGGAGGCCTTTAGCCAGACGCACCGGCCATTGTTTTCAAGGCACGCCCGATTTTCAGGACGAAGAACAATTCCGCCTCCACAAGAGATGACTCTGTTTTGGAATTGAGCGGCGTGAGCCAGGCTCTCCCGCTCCAGCTTGCGAAAATGACTCTCGCCCGATTCGGAAAAAATCTCAGCGATCGTTTTGCCTTCTTTCGCCTGAATCAGCTCGTCGAGATCGAAGAACTCTGTTTGCAACAGTTCGGCTAGAATCGGACCGATCGTTGATTTCCCCGAACCGCGAAAGCCGATTAAGAACAAATTCGTTCCGTGATTTGTCGTCATGGATTATCTTTGTCGACAAGGATGGCAACTGCGAAACAACGTGCCGTGTTTTAGTAACGTGCAGCACTTGTCGCGCGTTTTAGTTCGCCGCGCATCAAGTCCGCATCAGCCTTGAGGCCCGTGAACAACTCGTATTGCTTGGCGGCCTGGCGGATGAACATATCGACCCCAGTGATGGTGCGGCAACCAGCGCGGCGAGCGGACTTGATCATCAATGTCTGCTCAGGATTGTAAATCGTTTCAAACACAACCATCCGCGAATCGAACCAGGATTCCTCGAAAGGAGATTCGTCCATTTCGGGATACATCCCGACGGGGGTACAATTGATCAGCAGATTAAAATCGAAATTTTGGCGGGCGACCCAATCAATTGCTTTACATTTTAGTTCCTGGGAGAGCGCTTCCGCTTTCGAAAATTCACGGGTCGTGAGTGTTACCTTAGCTCCCCGATGGATCAAGCCGTGGGCAATCGTACGGGCCAATCCGCCGGCACCGAGAATCAAAGCCTTTGTACTCGAAAACGCCTCCGGAGCGCACCAATCAACTTCATACAATTCGCCCAGAACGCTTAACGCCGCTTCAATGTCGGTGTTGTAGCCAAAGGCGTTTTCACCGCGAAACACAACCGTGTTCACCGACCGTAGACTGGCAGAAATGTCGTCCAGCACGTTGAGGTGTTTGAGCACTTTCTCTTTGTGAGGCAGGGTCACACTTAAGCCGCGAATATCCATTTCTGGACAGTGTCGCATGAATTCTTCCAAATGCTCGGAAGGAACTCGAAATGGCAAATACGTCAAATCAAGTTTATCTTTGCGAATCAATGCATTGTGGACTTTGGGGCTAAAGCTATGGGCGACAGGATCAGCAATCACGCCCAAAACCCCCGTCGATTTGGTGATCGAATCGTAATTGTAATCCTCGCGCAGTTGCGTGAAACTGATTTGGCCCGGCGCCACTTGTCGATCGTCTTGGAACGAAGCGTAGGTCCATGGCGCTCCGAACTTCCCGCAGAGAACTCGAGAAATCAACCCCATTTCGCCCATGCAGAATGCAATCGTTGGTATCGTGGAGTTACGGCAGACTCGTAAGGCTCGCAAGTTATCCGCAGGATTATTTGCCAGGGTGGCGATCTTGACCACGTCAGCATCGAGCTTCGTCAACTTACGCTGAATGGATTCCAGATCCTCGGGAGTCTCGTTGAAGTTGTGGTAGCTGATGATTCGTTTGGTTTTCCCATACCGTGGAATCTTTCGGGCGATGTCGTGCTCTAAATCCACATAGTCGACACCGTTGGCAATTGCGGTTCGTAGCAAGACCAGCCGGTCGTCCTCGCTGCGCATCCAACGACCACCCTCTTGTGGCCGACGGCAGGTAGTAATCACAGCCGCCTTGGGGTTCTCCAGCAAACGAGTCATGTCGACCGGTCGACGAATATAATCGAGGCGCAACTCGACCATCTGAATTCCTTGTTCCACAAGGTACTCGTATTCGCCCAACATCATGCGATGTCGGCCACGTCCTATGCTTACACAAATCATTCTGAAAAGTTGACCCGTCGAGAGCGTTGAGTTTGGGAAGGGGGGCTCAGTGGTTTGCTAAGGGTGCCGGAGTCCGCTATTAGTGGTGTTTTGCACCAGACGTACTCTTGAACAACGGTCAAACCATTTACAATCATAATTGTCGCAGGGAATATCAGGAACGTCCCATCGCCCACATCGGCCAGAATTCTTCAGAAATAGAGCTTTGGCAGATTGATTCGGCTGGGAACGACAAATCAACTGGGCAAATCGAATTTTCGCCGGGCTCAATCAGGCTCCGCAATACAGTTTGCAAGAGAATTAGTCAGAGCCTGCACAAGAGACTTGTACTGCGGTCGATGATTTAACCAAAAGCGCTGGTTGACCTCTAGCTCAATTCCCCGATAAGCTTGCTCGGGAAAACGTCGGCGCAAATACGTTGTGAATCCATCGGCTTTGCCCAGATAGGGGTAGTTACGGCGAATTCGCAAGTCTCTCCGCAATTCACGAAGTGCGGAAATCCAGCGGTTGCTAAATTCCTTTTCTCCTGTTCTCGCGGGGTCATACAGCAGCCCCACGTCAGCCTGGCGGACTTCGTCCTCGAGCACCGGAGTGAAGCTGTGTAAAGAGAAATGTAATACTTGATTTTGTTTCGCGACTTCAGCGCGGATGGTGTCCTCTACTGCGTTGCGATGGGCAAAATAGTACTTTGCCAACAGTTGTGTTTGCTCGGCATTGGGTAGTCCACTAGAAAATTCTGAAAACAGGCGTCGGTGGCCAATCGAGCGGTTGACCTCGACGAGCAACCGCGAAACCTGAGCGACGAACAAGGGTGCCTTTAATTTGCATTCAAAGGCTCGGCCAATTGCCAAGGTCCCTGGATCCCATCCGCGATGCGAATTCAAAACTTCTCCGTGCCCGGCAAAATGACGTCGATAGGCCGCTGGCACAAAATTTGTCGCGTGCTCGCAACTTAGGACTACCGAAAGTCTTTTTTCGGACGGCATTTGGCCTACTCGCCTAGATGGAAAACATCTGATTGCGTTCCAGACATTCACATAATTCCATGTAAATGTCCGGAAGCATTCCGGAATCCCCCCCCAACTGCTGGACGATGCGACGAGCCAATGGACCGTGCTCTAGGATAGACCGGACCGTTTGTCGTGTTGCCGGGGACATCGATGTTGGGCCAAAGTTTTTTTCAACACGTTCCAAAAGCGATTGCCAGACTTCAGACACTGATGTCGGCTGTTTGATTCCGTAAATTTCGAAAAGCTCTGGATCTTCAACCATTGCTCGGTCGCCCTTCCGAATCACCTCCAGAAACAAATCGGCAAGCGGGTCCACGGCGACTTTTTTCTGGCGTTCGTAGCTGACGCTCACTTCCAGAACGAATAACTCCAACGCACGGCTAATGAACTCACAAATCGCTACGTCGGCCGTCACGCATTCCTGAATGTCGAGCACGCGGATCTCAATCGCGCCCCGATCAAAACGAGCAATTGCTCCGCGCGAATTCAAAAACGGTTGTTGCAAAATACCTTCCGGATCAAAAGGGGCAATGTCGCGATAATTGCGCTGAAAAATCTCACGGTCGTAGTCGGCCTCAGAAAACAGCGGTTCGGGAATGACTCGACCGGTGATCGAAGGAACCTTCCGCGAGTTATTGCGGTAAACTTCCAGCCGATAATCGAGTTGGCCTGCGAGATGCCCGTCGGCGACCGGCGAGCTGGCGGAAAGTGCCGGTAAAAGTGGCAAGAGGATGCGGATCGCGGCGTGCAAACGGCCAAACTCATCGTCGTTGCCAAACGGCAAATTGAGGTGTGTGCTTTGCAAATTCGCCCAGCCATGCCCCCGGCAGTCGAAAATCCGGTTGTAAGCCTCATACACAGGGTTGTACTCATGTGGCCACAACTGCAATTCGCGATGGGGGTCCATCCACGGATGCATTGCTGTGGGCATTAACTTGGCTCCAAATTCACGTGCCAAGTGATTGATGCGAGTGATATTTCTCTGGAAGTCGCCCACGACCTCCGCCAAGTTCTTAGTCGGGCCATTGGTTTTGACCTCGATCACATGCAGGGCTAGTTCATTTGACCAGGCAATTGAACCGTCTTCAAAATCGGAAACAATCGCCCCCGCCGCTGCCTTCAGGATTTTGTCTGCAATGGGACGCACGTCGAGCGATACGGCGTCGACAATCATGTATTCCAGTTCGATACCGAAGCCTTCGAACAAATGCAAGCGTTTATTGGTTGTTGTCATGAATATTATGAGTAACGAGACTTCCTTTGTTCGATTCGGCGCAGAAAGACGCTCATGATTCGCAAATACAATTCGTCTTTCAAAATTTGATCTTCAACACCCGCGTCGATGTTCGGGTTGTCATTGACTTCGATTACGTAGAATTTCCCGTTGGATTCTTTCACGTCAACCCCATACAATCCGTTCCCGATCAGGTTGGCGGCCTTTAGTGCTGTTTGCACGGCCTTTCGGGGAGCCCAGTCGATTGGCATCGTCTCAAATCGTCCGTATTGATCATCGCCAGGATTATTGTGGTTGATGATTTGCCAATGCCCAGACGCCATGAAATATTTGCAAGCGTAGAACGGTTGCTGATCCAAAATTCCGATTCGCCAGTCAAACGTGGTCGGCAAGAATTCCTGAGCCACGACAAGATCTGACTCTTCGAAAAACCCCGCTAGTTTGGTGTCGAGTTCGGATTGATCGGCGGCCTTTACAACTCCCTGCGAAAAGGCGCTGTCGGGTTTCTTTAGAACGACCGGAAAACCCAAAGTTTTACCGATCTCGGCTGCGTTTTTCTCGTGAGCCACGATGGTCCTCGGTACAGGGACTTTGTGGCGCGTCAACAATTCGGCCAAGTACACTTTGTTGGTGCACCGCAAGATCGATTGCGGATCATCCATGACCACTAAACCTTCTCCCTCTGCTTTGCGCGCAAAACGGTAAGTATGGTTGGTGAGAAAAGTGGTCTCGCGGATGAACAAGCCGTCGAACTCGGCGATGCGACCGTAATCGTCTTTAGTGATCAATTCGGCCGACATATCCAGCGACTCAGCGGCTTTGATGAATTTCTTGATCGCCTTCTCGTTGGAGGGAGGATTCAAGTCATCGGGGCGATACAAAATTGCGATGTCGAAACGGGCTTGGGCTTTCTTGGTCGTGCTGGTGCGTCGTCCGGCGAAATGCTCGGTGGCAGATTTCACAACGAACGGCCAGTGCGTTTTGGGGACGTCATTGCCCGAGATCGGGTCAACTTTTCGCAATTGCCAGCGTCCTTTTGTATCGCGCGTGAATTCGGCTCGTAACAACGGGCTTTGAAATTGATTGAACAGGTTTAGCGCCAGTCGTTGATAACGGGCCGCCATGTTTTGCCCGAAGTAGATACTCAATTCAAAGTGATTCGTCTTGATGGTCGACAAGCTTTTTTGAATCAACTCATCGATTTCGTCCGAGACCATGCGGACAACCGATTGCGTCTTGAAGTCGCGGACGGTCGCGACACTGGGAAGCGGTTTGTGTCCGCGCGCCTCGGCCAGCAGCGAAACGTAGTATCCAGCAGTTTGGTATCGGTAGGAACGGCAGAGGTTGAATACCTTCGCCCCCCGACGGTCGTTGTAGCTTGCGTCGGTCAAGTAGGTTTCAGCTTGGACGACTTCCACACCAGTGACTTTGGCCGGCCAGTCCTGGGCGTTGTCGGTCACGATCAAAATGGACATGTCAGTTTATTATCGGAGGCTGGATGATCAAGAGATTGGCGTCGTACGTCAGGACACCAAGCAAAATGGCGCAGATGAGGCGGTCAAAGTTTACATCGTAGTAATGATGTTTTGTGAAAGGATTGGGAACAAAAGGATCCGCCACGCGGGCTTGTTTCAGCTGACGGTTCTCGCCACAGAGCACCACAAAGTGTCCTGTGGGCGTCCCGCGAACGTCATCAGGACGCATGTCGCGTTGACGTTCCCGAGGGCCTTGGTACAAATATGTCGAACTGAGTCCGGTTAGTATCGGGATCGATTGATTTAGGTAGTGCCGAATCAGAGGCTTGTTTAAGTCATGCATGCGAATTTGGCCGCCCAACTTGATGAATCTAGCGTAAGCTCGGCTGGCGACCTGAATCTTTACGCCATCTTTGACCTGTCGTTGTTCCTCAAGCTTGGCAACCAAGTCGACGTTAGGAACCTTTTCCTGTGGCACGTCGTTGGGCTTAGTCGCAGGCGGAGCATCAGGATCCGGCAGAGAAAACCAGGAAGGATCAAATATTCGCAAGTTGTAGGTAAAGATCTTGACGCGATAGCCACGCTGCAGCGCCTGACAGCCCAACAACACCGCCAAGGTCCCGCCATCGTCGAGTTGCGGTGTTTCTGCAATCACTTCATTCAAAAGGCGATCGTCGCCAAAATAACGATACACCGCTTGAAGGCAAGTCGGCCCACAAGTCGTTTCGTCTGGCTGCGGCAGAATTTCGAAATCGTTTAGTGAATTCATGACAGTCGGCAGGGTCCGCCGACGTGCTTCTACAGGTATTGGCTCAATCGTTCTCGTCCTCCGGACGAAACTCAAGCCGGAATTTTACCCGCCTGACTTCGATCCACAAAGAGGAGAAGAAGTAGCCATCGCCGCGTTTGAACGCAAATCACCGGATTCGACTGCGGTTCAAGTCCGCTCGGTTTCATTGTCGACCACGTGCCGTCTTCAGAATATCCTCAATTGAAGGGCGGTCGTGTGGGTTGAGGCTCTTGTGCAGCAGGCGAACGAAGCCCGCTGGGTCAATCAAGACATCACCTCCAAGTTGATGCCAATCTGCACCAGGACGACCTGGTCGTTGCCCTCGGAAAATCAATCCAATGTACTTGGCCACCGAAACAGGATTGTAGAGATCCCACCAACTGCCGCGCAGAAATCCGTATCCGGAATAAAGCGCGCGTTCCGGGTCAGCTAGCAACGGCCAAGGTAAGCCCGTTTCGCGAACATAGGCCCGCGCCAGGAAGTCGACGTCAAAAGTTATCACGATGACTTGGATATCAAGCTGTTTCAAATCAGATTCACGGCGTCGCAACTGCGACAAGTGCTCACGGCACGTCGGTCAGCCGAGATGGCGGTGAAAGACCAACAATACCCAATGCCCGCGATAATCCAAGAGCCGGTAGGCCGTGCCCGAAGAATCGCGCAACACAAAGTCTATTGCCTCATCGCCCATTTGGATTGTCATGCCTGTTTAGCCTCGTCGCTTTAATCGACTCCATCGTTCAATTATTTGGATGACTCTTCGCGTCTGGAAAACCAATAACCCAGAGACGTAAATGTTGTGTTACCCGCTAAGCTAAATTCTTTTGAACTTCTTATCCAATTCTTCGCGCGAAAAAACGAGAGCCGTCGGCCGGCCATGCGGGCAGTGATGGGCATCGCGACATAGATCTCGAAAGGCGATGAGATCCTGAATTTCTTCCCGCGACAAACGATCGCCAGCCTTAATCGCCGCTTTACAAGCGAACATGTGCAGCAACTCGTCCAGCAAATCTTCCGGGCCAAGTGTCGATCCGTCCGTCATCAATTTGTCGACGATGCTCCGCAGTATTTCGGCTGGATTATGATTGGCCAGCATTGCCGGATAAGTCACGACTAAAACGGTGTCGCCTCCAAATGGTTCGACTTCGATGCCGATTCGTGCGAGCGTCGCGGCCTTTTCGAGCACGGCCGAAACTTCGGCAGGCCGAAGGTTCACGGGTTCCGGCACGAGCAACCGTTGAGATTCCATCCGGCCGCTAAATATTTTTTCTCGAAGCTGTTCGTAGAGAACCCGTTCGTGCAAGGCATGTTGGTCAATGATCACCAACCCTTCGTCGGTCTCCGTGATCAGGTAGGTGTCGTGAACCTGCAACGCCGTGGTCCGGTTCGGAGGTCCGAGCGGTGTCTGCGCGGAATGAAATGAAGTCGTCGCGGTGGGCAACGCCGCTGAACCCGCATCACGAGTCGCCAGCTCCCTATCGGGCCCTGCAATCGTTTCCACAACATCGGATCTCGAATCCACGGCGCGACTCGTCGGCGATCCCGCATGACCAAACGGAGAGTCAACCCAGTTCCGAGTGGGTGCCTGCGGAAAATCGATTTTCGATTGAGTGGCTGGGGAAACGGACCGCAGGGAAAAGGGATTCGCTGCGGTGTTACGACCACTCGAGCCCAAGTCCGGGTAGGGCAGGGGAGAGGGTACGATTCCAATTCCGGAGCCAGGTGCGCTAAATTGCGTGCTATCGCCACGTTGCGCCAATTGACCACGGGCCGTCAGGTCCGTCGTCAAAAATTTGTTGCGAAGCGTCGCCAACAATTGGCTGTAGATTCTACCGCCATCTTGGAAACGGACTTCCAGCTTCGCCGGATGAACGTTGACATCAACCATTTCGTAGGGCATTTGCAACCGCAAGAAACAAATGGGGAATCGCCCGGTCATGATCAACCCGCGATACGCTTCCGAAAGGGCATGTTGCAACGATCGGTCGCGAATGTACCGGCCATTCAGGAACAGATACTGCAGCCGGTTGTGTGAACGAGTCACGCTGGGATCGACCACAAATCCAGTTAGCGAAATTGTCGGGTCAAGGCTTTCGATCGGAATCAGGGCATCGCCAATTTCCGGGCCGAAGAAATCATAGATTCGCACGGACCAGTCGTTCGTGGGCGCAAGTTGAAATTGGACTTTGCCATTGTGCAACAACGTGAGATGGCATTGCGGGTTGGCTAACGCAATCCGGGCAAACGCCTCGCTAATGTGGCCGAATTCGGTTTGCGAAGAGCGCATGAATTTTCGGCGCACCGGCGTATTGAAGAACACATTTTCTACAACGATCGATGTCCCGACGGGGCAGCCGATCGGTTCCACAGTAGCTGCACGTCCACCATGAACCCGCAGTTCATAGCCGTTTCTTGCTCCTCCGTTTTCGAACGCAGCGCAAATTCGCTGATCTCGGCGATCGAAGCCAGGGCTTCGCCGCGGAAGCCAAATGTGCCAACCTGAAAGAGCTCTTCAGCGTCCTGAATTTTGCTGGTCGCGTGACTCGTCACCGCTAACAGCAATTCATCGTGTGGAATGCCAGAACCGTTGTCGGTAACACGCATCAAATCCAATCCGCCATTTTCAATCGCCACCTCGATTTGCAAAGCGCCAGCGTCTACAGCGTTTTCCAGGAGTTCCTTCACCACTGAGGCTGGTCGCTCGATAACTTCACCGGCAGCGATCTTGTTGACCACGCTGGGTGGCAACTGGCGAATCGGTCTGGGCGTTCTCGTCGGAGTGCTAATCGTCATCGGTTTGACTATTGTCGCGAAGTTTGTATTCGTTCAGCTTGCGATACAGGTTTCGTTCGCTGATCCCTAAAATTTTAGCCGTTTCTTCCCGTTTGTAGTTGGTGAGTTTCAGGGTATTTTCGATAGCCCAGCGTTCGATATCGCGCATGCTTTTTCCTAACAAATCCTCCGTTTCGGCGGTTGCTGCGATATCAACCTGTGGCACGTCTGATGTCGGAGTTGTGGTCTCCGCTCGACGTGCGTTTTGGGCTTTTGCTGAAACAGCGCCAACGTTTTCGGGAGGAAGATCAACAATTAAGTCCGGCGAAAGGTCATCCAGATCCAGCAATCCGTCAAGGTCGAGCACCACAAGGCTTTCGATTACGTTTTTCAATTGCCGGACGTTACCACGCCATGGATATTCGAGAAGCCACTTGCGAAGGTTCGGAGAAAAGCCCGAAATGGTCTTGTTGTTTCGTTTCGCCGCTTGTTTGCGAAAATAGTCGGCGAGCGGCAAGATGTCGTCACGCCGTTTCGAAAGAGGATCGAGGTGGATCGTCACGATCTTGAGGCGAAAATACAGATCGCTGCGGAATCGCCCCGTCTCGATTTCCTTTTCCAGATTCTTGTTCGTTGCAGCGAGAACACGGACATTGACATTGATCGGTTTGTTGTCGCCCACTCGCGTAATTTGACGCTCCTCCAAAACTCGCAACAGTTTGATTTGCGTCGACATTGGCATATCGCCGACTTCGTCGAGAAACAATGTTCCACCGTCAGCATATTCGAACTTGCCTTGGCGGTCGGTGATGGCGTCCGTGAAGGCACCTTTAACATGGCCAAAGAGCTCACTTTCGACCAAGTGCTCGGCGACGGCAGCGGTGTTGATCGCCACGAAGGGTTTTTTCTTGCGTGGGCTGTTTTGGTGAATTGCTTGGGCGATGACGTCTTTGCCGGAGCCAGTTTCGCCGGTGATCAACACGCCGGCATCTGTCGGAGCGATGCGGCGAAGTCGTTCAATCACTGCCTTCATGCTCTCACTGGAGTAGATCAGGTTTTCGAAGCCAAACCGTTCGTCTAAGCGAATTTGGAGTTCCTGGTTTTGATTTCTTAGCCGGACGGACTCAGCGGCTTTGGCCGCGACGGCCTGAAGGTTTTTAGGAGAGATCGGTTTTTCGAGAAAATTAAAAGCACCTTCCCGCATGGCTTCAACAGCTCGCGGAACATTGGCGTGCCCCGTTACCATGATGATTTCGGCGTTAGGGAGTGCTTCTTTGGCATGTTTGAGGATCGCCATCCCGTCGAAATCGTTCATCATTAAGTCGGTGATGACGATATCGAAAGAATTTTGACTGATTTGCCGTTTGCCTTCGCTCCCGCTGGTTGCCGTGGTGACCTGGAATCCAACACGTTCCAGGCTCTCGGTCATCGCTTGGGCCAAGTCACGGTCGTTGTCCACAACGATGACCCGGGCGCCCTTGTTTGCATTTTCTTGCGTCTCACTCATGCATAAGATGATAACGATTTTGCAGGCGTCCGCCATTGAGTACCGTACAGCGACAATGGCCTTCCGCCGAGCAATCGCGTTGATTTCGTGTTGCGCGACGGACTTGGCGATCGCCCGGGGCCGCGAGTTTGGAACTCAACGTGTCAACAAAATGGGACAACGTCCCCAATTTTAACCAAGGGGATCTCAATTGAAGGTTAAGATGGAACCGCCAATCTGCAGTCTCGTAAAACCCACCGATCATGCCTTATGAAAGCCAAACGAAAATCGTCCAGTTTCGAACTCAATCCAGAAGCATTTTTTGCTGCACGAAAAAAACGGCAATTGAGGTCTGCCGCCGTTCTATTGCTGGCTGTCGGGCTGTTTATTGCCGTCTTGGTCCTCGTTCGAAATTACAACGAATCAAATCGTCCCATCGACCTTTTCTTGGATCGCGGTGGTTCAGCGACGATTGCCGAAATTCAGTCGACGCGCTCGGCATCGAAATTGAAAGAATTAGCCAGTACCGTCATGCCTCGATTGCAAACGGCGAGCCTAGAACAGCAGAAGGCAATTCTGAAAATATTGTCCGCCATTTCGAAACGGCAAATCGAATTGGCCCGAACGGATGAAGAACGGAATCAAGGAATTCGAAACAACCTCGTCGCCTTACAATTGCGTGCTTCTTCGGAAAATCCTGACGAGGATGAACCCTTAAGTGAACGTTTGGAAAACCTCGAGGAATTTGCCAGTGAACATCTTTCGAATTCGAACGGCGATGTTTCGCTCGATGCCTGCCAAGGGCTATTCGTTGTCGAAAAATTGCGGCTAAAACGAGCGTCTCCCGGTGAGGGCACGGTAGAAAGAACCGGGAAGATGATCAATGAGGTCGTCGCCAAGTTTCCAAAGGAAGTGCGTGTGATGGGGATGATCGAAGGACTCTTGGAATTGGTGCCCCGCCGTACCGATCAGAATCGCGACTTGGAAACTTTGATGACGGCCATTGAAAACGCCTACAAAACTAACCCGTCCGAGATTTCAGCCAATTGGCTGGCCATTCTTCGTGACAAGCAACTACTTGTCGAAACGGAGTTGTTGAACGTTTTGCCTGGAGCTGAAAAGGGGAATGAAAAGGCGATCGCGCGGGTGATTGAAATCGCCGAGATTTTGCTGACCCACCACAAATCCTTTTTTGGAGTCGAGAGAGGTGTCGAACTGGCTTTGTTGCTGGAGGCCAACGGCGCAACTAAAGACGCGCTGCGGTTGATGGAGAATTTCGAACGTGCCGCCACCGCTTTCCCGAAAGGCCAAACATCGAACCTCAGCCAACGAGTCAAACTGGCGATTGGCCGTATGGGGTTGTTGGAACAACCGTTTCCTTTGGCGGGAAAGGACCTGCAGGGAAACGAGATTTCCCTGTCCGCATACGACGGGAAGATCGTTTTCGTCTGTTTCGTGCGAAAGGCAACCGAAGCCCAACGGATCGGAAAGACGTTGAGCCGACTTGTGAACCTGGAAAAACAAGGAGTTAGGGGAGTTATGGTCGTCCCTGTTGGATTGATCAACAATGCCCAAAAATCCAGCGATTCGTTTCTGTCAATTGTTGAAACCCCGCAAGGAAAAAGCGACCTTTTTTCAGAGTGCCACATCGACGCCGATTTTTGCTGGTTCCTCGTTGGAAAATCGGGAAAAACCGAGAAGTTTGGGGTCTCTCCCGAATTGGCGATCAATCTGATTGAAAAATGGGCTTTTGAGTAAAAATGGGAAAAATAGGATTTTTGATGGTTGAAAGGGTTGTAGGCGTCAAAACTTCTATTTACCATTTAGACGTGAAATTCTCTACATTCCGCCAAATTGCGGTCATTGAATTTCACCTTCCTCGTTCCTCATTTTTGTTCCGCATGGGAGTTCGTATGAAAAAATTGTTTTTGTTTGGCTTGGTTGCCTTGGTCGGCATATCGCAAACGGCCAATGCTGATTCCAATGCCGGCGGCGGCATTGTAAATTCGGAATCAATAAACCTCGGTTCAGGCCCGTTTAACCACGGGGCTCCGGTTGGTTCCGGAGATAACACAATTGTAACGCCTACTTTTGTTGGTGGGTTCAATGCAAACCGAATTCGGTTTTCAGGCACGTTGACAAGTCTTATCTCGGGAACGTTTGCAAGCGAAGCGGATATCCGCGTTACATTGGGCGCCAATTTCTTTGATTGGCAAAATCCAGGTGGTGCTGTTACGTTTACAACTCAGACGTACAATAGTTCACAGGCCTTGACGGGTGCATTATTGAATGCCAATCCTGCTGGGACTTGGTCGGTACAGTTTTTTGATTCTTTTAATGACGGCGCCGGGGCTGATTCGCGATCTAATGATGTCATCATGACTTTTGAAGAAGCACTCCCCACGACGGACTCGAACGGAGTATTTGGCGGACCTACGTTCAATGCGACTGGGTCGTACAACTCCGTTGGTGAATTTGCTGTCGCCCAAACGGCTGGCTTAAATGGAAATCATGATCGTTATAGTTTCACTTTGGGTGTCGCCGGCACTCTCGACTACGGTACGACTGCTACGCCTGGCTTTACAGGTCTCGTGAACGGCGATACCGAAATCGCTATTTTTGACGGTAGCGGAAATTTTGTCGTTGGTTCTGACGATGATGATAACGGTCCAGGACTCTATAGTCTGAAAACCGGACTCTCGTTGGCAGCGGGCAACTATACACTGGTTGTAGGAGACTTCAGTACGACTTGGGGCGCAACCTTGGCCACGAGCACGTATGGTTCCGCTCCTGCTGCCGGTTATGATTACGGATTGTTTATGAACTTCACGTCAGCTGTTCCAGAACCAAGTTCGTTGGCAGCGTTGGGCTTGCTCGGCTTGGCGTTCGGTTTCCGCCGCCGTCGCAGCTAAATGAGCGATTGCCTGATTTGATTTCTCAAAACACTGGTAGCAATACCGGTGTTTTTTTTTTGTCTATTGAGCCAAAACGTGATCGTCGGCGGTGGTCGGTTGACTCTACGGACATGCCGTCGTCGAGGGAGGTCACTCGTCCAGAGTGGCATATTTGGACTTGCGGGAACCGGCGTAGAGTTCAAATTCCAACAGGCGGCATTCAAGGTTGGCAGTGTGGAATTCGAGGCGACGTTTGGTGCGCAAGCCGATCTTCTTGGCTAATTCCAGGTTGCCGGTAAAGACATAACCCCAACTGCCACCGCATTTTTGTTTGAGAAAGTCGCCGATGGCGGTGAAAGTCGCGGCGAGTTCTTCGGCCTTGCCCAGTCGCTCTCCATATTCTGGATTGAAGAAAATCACGAACGGTTCGTTACTGGGAAGTGGCGTTTCACGGAAGTCGCAGACCTCGAATTGAATCAAATCTGCAACGCCGGCGGAAACGGCGTTCGCCCGCGCATTTTCAATCGCATCTGGGCTGATGTCGGTCGCGACTATTTTCTCGGTCGCGACAATTTTCATGGTGTCGGGCTGAACGATTTCTTGTTTGGCCAAAGCCTTAAGTTCGCGAAAAAAATCGGCGTTGTAACCGACGAGCTGTTGGAAGGCATAACGATCGCGATAGATGCCCGGGCGCCGCCCGGTTGCCAAAAGGGCTGCTTCAATTGCCAGGGTTCCGGAGCCGCACATGGGATTAATAAACGGAACGCGCCGGTCCCAATTCGAGGCCAGCAGGGTTCCCGCCGCCAGGGCCTCCATCATGGGAGCCTTGCCCGGTCGCAGGCGATAACCGTGCTTGGCGAGCGTCTCTCCGGAGGTGTCGAGATAGATTTCTGCTTGGGAGTTTCGCCAATACAGATAAACTACCGCGCCGCGTAAATCCGCACCGCAATCGGGACGGCCACCTGTTTTCCCCCGCAAACGATCGACGACCGCATCCTTCACTTTTACGCTGGCGAACATCGTGGAGTTGATTGTTGGGTGAAAGACGCTGCTGTTGACAGTGAAATAACCGTTGGCTGGCAAAATGTCTTCCCAAGCGATTCGGCTGACTTCCTCGTAAAGTTGGTCTGGATCGTGACAGCGAAACTGGCGCAATGAATACAGGACTTGACTGGCACATCGCAGATTCAGGTTCAGCCGGATGCAATCGTTCAGCGTTCCCTGGAGTTCAACTCCCATTGGCAGAGACGTTGGCGAAAAGCCTGACTCGGTGACCTCTCGTTCGACGTAAGGTGCCAGGCCCCGATTACACGTAATAAAAATTCGGCTGCGCTGCGAACTGAAGTTCATTTGGGGGCTGTCGATAGAGCGTGGAACCGGTGCTCGTTGCGCGCCGGAGGTGCTATCTTAACCCAAATTCGCAGCTTTGCGGTGGTCGCAGCTATTTTCCTGGCCAATTTCGAACTGCAAGTATGGACCGCGTGGCCAAATCGATTCTGCAGTCGTCGGGGACAGTCAAAACCTCGAATTAGATGAGGTCGCCATCTTCGGGATGATGTGACTCTTGGGGCCGGTCGAGACCTAACTCGGTTTGCAAGATTTGAAATTGGCGAAAGAGCGCGTCGCTGGACGAGTGAACATGTTCTGACTCGGTAATGAAGCGCATGTTCTCGTTGCAAAAGATGCCGTTCTTTTCGAGTACATGTTCAAAACCCTCCAAGGGGCTGCCGTACATGATCAGCAATTTATGCTCGTCGAATTGGACTTCTTGCGGCGTATTCGGATTCAGGACAGCGATGCCTGTGCAACCATCGTTCAGCAAAACGTCCTCAAATTCCCACAGAGTGCTGGTCAACACCGGCATATCCATTTGTTCACGATACATGTCCACGTGGCCGGATTTGTCGTGGTTGTGACTGGTTTCCAGAACCACATCGACGGTTGGCCCCAATCGATAAATCAGTTGCATGAACACCGAAAACAGAATTTCTTTCGACGCAGAGGCCATGATGACCGGGACTCGCTTCTGGGTCTCTTCGTCAATGTAGACATCGTGCCGATAGCCTTGGGTAGGTTTGATGAGCAGCGACATTCCAGGCCGGACGGCTTCGGTCAACTCGAAGTCGCCGTAGAATTTCTGCTCCAAATGCTTGGAGAGGTCTCGCCCCGTTTTCCCCGAAACTTCTTGGGAAGGTTGGAAAACATTGTCGAAAAACTTATTGAGGAATTCCATGGCGACTGTTTTTGAGGGGTGCGGTGAACGAATTAGGTACTGCGAAATCCTAGGTTACGTGTTCAAGCGAGACGGATTTGGCAAACGGGCGAACGGAAAATTGGCAGGAATCTTTTTGCGTTTCTTTGGCAAATCCCTTTCAATCGTTACAATCGACGCCAAAGGTAGAAGGCTGTGAAATCCGGTGTCTGGCGGTCGTGAATGAATAATAAGCAACAACCATCGTTGAAAACCGAACGATTCCAATTGAGGCCATTTTTGGTAACCGAAGCGGTGGAGCTGCAACGCACGATCAACGACTATGAGATCGCGATGATGACGCGGCATGTCGATTTTCCTTACACATTGGAAATGGCTGATACGTGGCTGGCAACGCACCACGATTTATGGAAGGACGGAAAAGCCGCGATTTTTGCAATCCGTCATCCCTCAACGGGCGAACTCTTCGGTGGGGCAGGCTTGGAGATTTGCGCGACGGATCATTTGGCCGAATTGGGATATTGGATTGCCCGACGCCATTGGAATCAGGGGGTGGCCACGGAGGCTTCCGCAGCGGTTGTCGAATTTGGGTTTGAACAACTGGGCCTAAATCGAATCGTCGCGCACCACATGATCCGAAATCCGGCATCCGGTCGCGTGCTGGAGAAGCTGGGAATGGACCGCGAGGGCCTTTTGCGGAAACATGCGCGAAAATGGGGAGAATTCCACGATGTGGCGATCTTTGGGATTCTGGCGGAAGATTGGGAAAAACGGCGAAAAATCGGCTAAACTTAGGAAATGGACTGCCGTCAGAAATTCCCTCCTGGAAAAGCTCTAAGATTGGCAGTCCGGCAGCGAATACCGCGACAAGAACAGCCCATGCGGTACGTGGGCCATATGCCCTTTCGCGCACTGCTTGTTACGTAAGGAATAAATCCATGTCAACTGATTCGGCCGTTAATGAACGACAGGGAACAAAGGTTACTTTTTTGGACCAGACCGGTGCTAAAAGCGTTGAGGCGGTAGTCTCGCATACCGTGACGGTCAAGAAGATTCTTCCCAGCATCATAACCAAAATGAACTTGCCCATGATTGGCCCCGATGGTCAACCAATGAGCTACAGTCTGGACCACAAGGAAGGCGGCCGGCGATTGCTGGAAAACGAAACGATGCTCGCCGCCGATGTGAAGGATGGACATCATTTGATCATCTATCCGGAAATCGTCGCAGGATAATTGCATGACATGGTTCTCGGCTTGGTCACAAAAACCACAAGATGTCTCGCAGCTTTCGCCGCGCGAACGCCGTTTGGCCGCTGATGCCCGCGCCGTCGCCGCTTTGGTTGCCGACAGTTCGGTTATTCGCGCGGATGGCAAGGGAAATCCGCCGAACCAATATCGTTTCCGCTTTAAAGGCAAAGGGTTGGCGCTGGACGCGCGCGGCAATGTCGTCGTTCAAAATCTCCATGAAGTCTGGGTGGAACTGGGAGCAGCTTACCCGCGGCTGATGCCAACCTTGCAATGGAAGACGCCGATTTTTCATCCCAACATTTCCGTCAATGGAATTGTTTGTTTAGGGGGCTACGGAACGCATTGGGTTCCCAGCCTCACTTTAGATGAATTGTGTAACATGATTTGGGACATGATTCGAATGAAGAATTTCGACATTGCAAGTCCCTACAACCGCGAGGCATCGGTTTGGCTTCGTGATCAATCGTTATTTGAGTTTCCGCTCGATCCACGTCCCCTTCGCAACATGGTCCACATTGAGAGCGAAGTACTTCGTGCGGGCGATTCGACCGGTAAACCTGTGTTGGCTGACGACGGAATCCAAATTATTGAAAGTGGAATTGAGGTCGTCCAATCGAGAAAAACACCCTCGGTTCAGCCCGATGTCGTCTTTATCGATTGACGGGAACCACTAAATGAATAGCAAGTCCGCGGAGAAACGTGACGACTCACCGCCTACCCAACCCGCGCCTACTCAATCTGCGCTGGCGAGTGGCGTGGAACAGTTCCACATTGGTGATGACGAGCGCTACGACCGCCTAAAGATGATTGGCTGGTGGGATCAGACACGCTTGCGACATTCCCGCGTCTTGGTGGTAGGCGCCGGCGCTCTGGGAAATGAAGTAATTAAGAATCTGGCCTTGGTCGGCATCGGGCATCTGTTGATCCTGGACTTTGATCGGATCGAGGCCTCGAATCTTTCGCGGGCAGTTCTCTTCCGAGCGGAGCACTGTGGACAAAGCAAGGCGGAGGTGGCGGCTGAAATGGCTCGGCAAATGAATCCTGATTGCCATATCGTGGGTCGCACTGCCGATGTGACGCAAGACGTTGGTTTGGGATTGATTCGTGACATGGATGTGGTGATTGGATGCGTCGACAACCGCGAGGCCCGCTTATGGATCAATCGAATGTGCTGGAAAGTTGGAACGCCGTGGGTCGATGGCGGTATACAGGAAATCAATGGGGTCGCCAAAACGTTCGTGCCGCCAGCCGGCGCTTGTTACGAATGCACCATGACCGAGAATGATTACCGCCTCATGCATCTGCGGTACAGTTGCCCGCTGCTTAAACGTGAGGATATTCAACAGGGGAAAGTTCCCACGGCGCCCACGATTGCTGCGCTGATCGGTGCATTGCAGTCACAAGAAGCATTGAAAATTTTGCATGGCAAGGTTGTCGGCGACGGCGTGGGGTTGGTGTTCAATGGAGATGCAAATCGCTTTTATCAGACCAGGTTTCCCCGACGCGAAAATTGTCTTTCGCACGAAACTTACGCTCAAATTGTTCCTCTTGAATTGAGTGTTCAGCAAACCACCGCTCGGGCATTGCTCGAAATGGCCAGTGAAAAATTGGGCTTCACAGTCGATTCGATCGAGCTTGACCGCGATTTCCTGCTGGCGTTGGCCTGCGAGCATTGTCAATTATTGACGCCCGTCAATCGTCCAATCGCTCAGGTCACGTTGGGAGACGGGAAATGCCCTCAATGCGGTTTGATACGCCACCCGAAAATAGTCTGTGATATTGGAATCGAAGACGAAGCCGCAAGCCAGACGCTACGACAATTGGGAATTCCCGAATACGATATCGTCAAAGTAAAAGGTGCCGAGCGCAAAGTTCAAATCTTGCTCAATGCCGACTCGCAGTCGGTTTGGGGAAAACCAGCCAGCGGGAAAGATATGGTGCCGCATGTCGGCTGACATTGAATTCGGAGAATTGAATTCGCTACCCCCGGAATCGAGTTTGCGGCCGGACGAAAACCATTTTTTCGCTGTAGTTCCCACGGGTGAACCCCAGGACGGGGACTTGCGAATCTACATCGACATCGACGTGCTGCGGGAAATGGAGACGCACGCATTAACAAACACAAACGTCGAATTGGGCGGCGTCATGATGGGTCGCCAGTTGGTTGATCGCGAGGGGCGGCCGTTCGTGGTCGTTGAGGACAGTGTTCGGGCCCAACATTACCATGCCACCAAAGGGAGTTTCAAGTTTACACACGAGACTTGGCGGCAAATCACTCGCGACCGAGAGAAGATGCCTAAGTCAATGAAGATGGTTGGCTGGTATCACACGCATCCGGGGTGGGGGGTTTTCCTGTCCGGAATGGACGACTTTATCTGCCGCAACTTCTTCAATCAACCACTCGATTTGGCATTTGTCATCGATCCCTGTCAAAACGATCGCGGTTGGTTTCAGTGGACAGCGGCAGGAACAACTCATCGCTGCGAATCGGTATTTCTGACGGCACATCGGCATCGTGAACCAGAATTAAATGAATATGTGGCTTTGCTCAACGAAGGAAAGAACATGACACTCGGAATGCGTACATCTCGACAACAGACGACAACGGCGGGCACAACCGTTCAAATCATCGAGCGGGAATCGAAATCCGACTGGGCGCTGCCGGTTGTGCTCGGCCTGCAACTCATCGTTATGCTGGTGATTGCCTGGCAACTGACCGTCGCTGGCGGCGACAGGACAACGGCGGGATCGCTAAAGGAAAATCAAATTCTAGAACGTGTCGAACGTCTGGAAATTCGTAACAGCGTTCTGGCCGAAACTCTGCGAGCAATAGTTGCGGACCCCCAGGCAGTGATGAAATCAGCCGAAGCTCTGGCAGAACTCCGTTTCGCCAAAGAACATGATGACGCGGCCATCACTTCGCACGTGTCCCGGATCAAATCATTGGAACAGTCACTTGCCGAAACTGAAAAACTGCGAAAGCAATCGAATAGCGAAACGTCCGAACTACGGCAAAGAGTTGCCGATTTGGATGTCCGCGTACTGGCCGCTGGTGGTCAATTGCCGTGGTACCAACAATATGGCCTGTGGGCTCTCGTGGCAGGAGCCGGAATCGGGGTCTTCGCCGTCAGTGGATCGATGTTTTGGGTCTCGCGTCGTTTGGCCTCCGCCGAGGATGATGCGGAAGTGGACGAAGGTGAGCGGACTAAACCAATCAGGTCGTTGTAAGAATCACGAACGGGCAACGAACAGCTATTTCAGGAAAAAGTATGTTGTGGTCGCTCTTGAAACTCGTATTCGTTTCGTTGCCCGTTCTGATTTTCAGTGCGATCGTCGGGTTTTTGGCTTGGAATTATCGACGCGATCGTTGGTTGCGTTGTTACCGCTTGGTCGCGAGCAAATACTCGGCCTTTGTTGATGTTTTTGGCTTTCGTCCCCGCATGCGATTTATCTACAGCGATTCGCAGGTATCGTTATTCAGTCAGGGAGTTTATTTCGGCAATCGCCAGCCTTGCACGGTGCTGCTAGTCGACTTGCATTCGCCGAGTCTTGCGGAATTCCAGGCATTACCGCGATTCATGGAAGATTACTTCAAGGGAAAACGTGGTCACGAAACTGTTTTGGCTCAAGACGCTTTTCTCGATGAGAATTTCTGTTTTCGCGCGAACGACAAAGAATTTGCCGCAAACATCTTGAGCGGACAACTTTCCTCGATCCTCAGGGAAATGTACGTTCGTTTTCCCGGCGAATTAATGACGATTGAATTGACGGCGAAACGTCTGCGAATTTCTCGATCGGGGTACGTCTATGACGAAGTCGGTTTGGGTGATTTTCTTCGTTTTTCGCTTAAGATTGTTGATCTGCTGCAACTGTCAAAAGTTGAAGGGATCCGTTTTAGTAACGACGTTGAATCCGCCATCAAAGCCGATGCCCATTGTCCCATTTGTTCAGAAAAACCAAATGGAACGATCGTTGTCTGCTATTCCTGCAAGACTCCGCATTGCCGGGAATGCTGGGAATATAACGGGAAGTGTGGAATGTTCGCTTGCGGCGAAACTCGTTACGTTAAATCGGTAACGAACAACGAATCGAATCGAACTTAGGCTCAGTCGGGTTGCGTCGACGGACAGCTCGAATCGGAGACTGCAGCAAAGATTAACGGATGATCCGCTCGTTGTTGCCGAAAAACTGCCCAACAGCGGCCAATAGCGGATCGATCGTTTGTGCTTGAATGTGATGCGGCGGCTGCCAGACAAACCAATCGTAACCCAAATGCTCGGTCAATCGAATGTCAGCGGGCCGGGTGAGGAATCCAAGAAAAATGACCAGCCGTTTATCACAAATTTCAAAATTCCGTTGCCGCGGTCGGACTTGGTAACAGCTTTCCCAGACAAAATCCGGCTGATGTTCGATCCAGTCGCGTGGGATTCCCGTTTCCTCTTCCAATTCGCGAAACGCCGCAGCCAGCTCCGTTTCCTCATCGTCGAGATGGCCCTTTGGCAGATCCCAGCGATCGGCATGCTTCATCAGCAAAAAGCTTAATTGGGGTTCCCTTCGAAAAATCAAAAATCCGCTCGAGACAATCGTCTGCATTTTGTTTTGAAACCTCCCGATTAACTTTTTATGGAATTGCCAAAGAATTTAAGACTTGTCGGTGAATCGTTCCTTTCCACGAAATGCAGACAAGTTGTTATCATCGAGGAGTTGCTACCTCCACGCGAGAAATTTGTCCTATGAAGATTTATACCAAAGGCGGTGACCGAGGCGAAACCGGATTACTCGGCGGAGTTCGCGTCCCGAAAGACGACCTTTCAGTTTCAGCTTGCGGCGATCTGGATGAAGCCAATTGTGCGATTGGGATGGTCTTGTCCGCCAGCCTTCAACCGCGCAATCAAGAACAATTGTCGCGGATTCAGCAAGACCTTTTCGAAATTGGTTCCGTGGTTGCAGGCGTTCGATCTGGTTCGTCGCGTCAAGTCAAAATTGCAGCGACCCGCGTAAGTGATTTGGAAAGACACATTGATGATTTGGACGCCCAACTCCCGGCAATGGATGCCTTTATCATGCCCGGCGGCGTTCGTGTTTCAGCTTTATTGCATTTAGCGCGTAGCATTGTACGACGCGCGGAACGGCAGCTCGTTTCGCTGATTCACCGGTTGGAATCACGTGGGGCCTTGGCGAGCGAGTTGGTGTATTTGAATCGGCTGAGCGATTTGTTGTTTGTCATGGCCCGTTTCGAAAACCTGCGCCTTGGCGGGGCAGAGGCCAAGTGGTTGCCAGAGAATCAAGACTGATCCGCCCTGACGCAACGCAGGATAAAAAGGTACAATTCCCGTTTTGTTACCTTGGCTAATGCCTTGGGTAACAGGTCGCTGAATGGAGAGAAGTAAGGATGAAAAAAGTCGAAGCCATTATTCGTCATTACAAACTCGAGGACATCAAGATCGCGTTGACCGACGTTGGTGTCGAGGGAATGACGGTGACCGAGGTGAAGGGGTTTGGGCGTCAAAAAGGCCATACGGAAATGTATCGCGGAAACGAGTACGCGATCGACTTTATCCCCAAGGTAAAGGTTGAGGTTGTTGTTACCGATGACATTCTGCGACCCGTGATCGACAAGATCATTGAAACTGCACAAACCGGTCAAATGGGCGACGGAAAAATTTTCGTCACGAACTTGGAAGAGGTAATCCGTATTCGCACTGGCGAAACCGGACGCGACGCGATTTGATCGTAGGTTGGTTTCAAAATAAGAATATCACCTCAAGTTTTCAGGGCGATTTAAACGGGCAGCCCTTGCAATGTCAGCCATATCCGGATTACCGCATTACGTAATCGAATCGCGTCGACGCTGGTTTGCTGGCAAACAGATCGTTCGAAACGAACACGAAACCGGATCGCCGGGAAAACGAACGGTGCAGGCACTTTCTGACCTGCTCGACAGTGTTTTGATATCCTTGCGACAATCTATTCTAGCAGAAATCGGCGAGGACGTCGACAACCAGACCGTGTTGGTGTTGCACGGCGGCTGTGGTCGCCGAGAGTTCGCTCCGTTTTCCGACGTCGACCTTATGCTGCTGCACCTCAGCCAGCTAACGGAGCCGATCAAAGAGTATGCGAAGCGACTTTCCCAAGCGATCAACGATACGGGATTGGCTCTGGGCTTTAGTGTCCGAACCCCTCGTGAGGCCTGTTCATTTTCTTTGAAGGATGCTCAGACGTTGTCATCGTTGACGGAATCCCGTTACCTCGCGGGCAACTTTGAGATGTACCAGGGATTCATCCAGAAATTACAACGCCTGGGACAACGAAACCAAAACTCTGTCGTTGCTGCGATTTTGGCGGCACGTGAGAAAGAACGCAAGCAATATGGAGAAACGGTTTATTTGTTGCGACCGAATATTAAACGCTCGCGTGGAGCGCTCCGAGACACGCACCTAATTCGCTGGCTCGGCTTCGTCCGTTTTGGCGAAACCGACATTGATCAACTGTGTCGGATCCGCGCAATCAGTGCCTCCGACGCCACTCACGTACAGGCATCCACGGAGTTTTTGTTGCGGGTCCGTTGCGATTTGCATTTCAACGCAAACCGAGCACAGGATGGTTTAGGGCGGAACGAACAAGTTCGCATAGCCTCCAAATTTGGCTACACAGGCAGCGACGGGGTGTTGCCTGTCGAGGCGATGATGCAGGACTACTTTCGGTATACTAGCCAAATTCGGCACATTTCGGATCAATTTTCCACGATGTCGGGAACGAATCGCACGCTGGCCGGCCTGATGCTCGCACCGCTGATGACCCGCCAAGTCGACAACTTCTTCCAAATTCGGCAACGCCATATCGGAGTCCTGCCCACGGCCATTGAACAAGTGAAAAAAGACGTTGGTCTCGTCTTGCGGTTGATGCAATTGGCGGTCGAGTACGGCAAGGATATCGAGCATCAAACTTGGCTCGCCATCCGCGAAGAAATGAGTGATCGCAATGTCGAAATCACGGAAGACCTGGCTCGTCAGTTCATGGCCTTACTTGAAAAGCCCAAACGACTCGCTGCCATCTTGCGGATGTTGCATGAGATGCGTGTGCTTGAAAAAATCATCCCAGCATTTCGCCACGCCAGGGGTTTGCTGCAGTTCAATGAGTATCATCAATACACCGTAGACGAACACTCCCTGATGGCCATCCAAATGTGTGCCGAGTTCGAATCCGATTCGTCGGTGATCGGTGAGTTGTATCGCAAGCTTGATGGAAAACAGGTTCTCCATCTGGCTTTGTTACTGCATGATCTCGGGAAGGGATTCACGGAAGAACACTGCGAGGTTGGGCGACGGATTGCCATTGAGGTCAGCCAAAGGCTGCTGTTGAGCAATGAGGAAGCAGAGGCGGTCAAGTTCCTCGTACACAACCACTTGATGATGTCTCACTTAGCCTTTCATCGAGATATCGGCGATGAGACGATGGTCGCGGAATTTGCAGCTAACCTGGGGTCAGTGCAGATGTTGACGATGCTCTACTTATTGACACTCGCCGATATTGCGGCAGTGGGACCGGAAATGCTAACGCCATGGAAGAGCGAATTGCTCACGACCTTGTTCTACCACGCGCGCGAACAATTGACGGGACACCTGAGCACCGAGGGATACGACCCGCGATTCAAAAAAGTCTATGCCAGTGTGATCGAGTTGGGTACCGATTCAGAATCACGGGAATGGCTGGGCCAAACCGTCCCCCGATTGCCCTGGAATTATTGTCGCGAACGACCACCCGCGGAAATCGCGTCGCAACTGTTGCAATTAAAAAATTCCCAACCTGAGAAGGTTCAATGTTGGGTCAAATCGAGCCCGAGCGGTAAAATTTCCGAGCTGTGCATTACCAAGCGTGAACGAATTCGTTCGGGGATCTTTTTCAAAGTCACAGGTTTGCTGGCCAGTATGGGCTTTATGACTCATTCGGCCGACATTAAACCATTGGGGAATTCCATGCTTTGGTATTGGTTCCAATTCGAAGATGGCGAACATGCCGAGACTCCCCCCGAGCGCTTGCAGGAAATTCGACAGCGGGTTGAGCAGATTGCCCTGGGGGTCGATAATGAACCGCCTCGTTTTCGTCGTACTTGGAAATCGGATGGCGGCCTGGCCGCGCGAATGTCGCGGCCACCGATTAAAGTGGAGATCGACAATCAAACTGTCGACACCGCTACTATTCTGGACGTTTTTGCCTACAACAAACTGGGAGTTCTGTATACGATTACGCAAAAGATTTTTGAATTGGGGCTCGACGTGCAATTCGCCAGAATCTCCACCTATGGCCATCAAGTGCTCGATGTTTTTTATGTCACCGATAGTGAAGGGAAAAAGATTCGCAATCGTCGACGACTGCTGCAGATCCGCGCGGAACTCGAACAAGTCCTCAAAACTTTCCTTGATTCAGAACCAACCTAAAACCCCGGCCCGAAGCAAAAATGAACTTGGATGAAGATAGAGAACTGCCTGCTGCATCGTCAACGGCAGCAACTCGGCGTCGCGGAACTTTCTGGATGATCGCCTTGGTCATCGCTGTCGTGACCTTACCAGTGCTCAACCGTTGGCTTTCGGGCGAGCGCCAACGCTGGGCAGCCGCGCGGTTTATCCAACAATATGAAGCCGGAGGTCAAGAAAAAGCAATTGCCGCGATGCAAGAGACCTTGAAAAATGTCGAAGGCAATCGAGTATTGAAAGTGCAATTGGCTGGCTGGTTGTTAGATGCGGGGCAACCTGAAAAGGCCTGGCAATGGACCACCGAAATGTGGCAAGAGTTTCCGCAGAATCCTCAAGAGGTTTCAATTTTTGATTGGTTTGAGTTGAGTCCGGTTTTTGAAGTCCACTTTCGCGCGCTGGTCAATTTGGAAAAACAGGACGAGCTCACGAAAGCCCTGAAGTTTTGGGAACAAGTTCACGACCGGCATTTTGCCGCAACGGAGCAATGGGACAACGACTTTGCTTACCATTGCGCGCTGGCAAATGTCAATTTGGAATCAGCCGAAACTCGGATAATGGAGCGGCTTGAGCGATTGGGGAATGAAACCGCTTTTGGCAAAGTTAAATGGGTTGTTCCATTTCAAACAAAGTCCTTAGTGGCAAGCGGCTTAGTCGCCTTGGAACTGAATGACATATCGTTCGGGCCCTTGTTGGCCAAGATTTCTGAGAAGATTGAGGACCTGAACGCCGAATGGGAGGCGGCAGTTCGTCAGACGCGGGTTGCAGCGCTGTCCTTCTTACAGGCCGACAAGGTCGCTGAAGAGCAAAGCCAACAACTGATGACACGACTTCGATTCGATGAAGAAATGGCTCGACGGCAATTGCTGCTGTTGCTCACGACCCAGGCTCTCTTGTTGCAACGTACGGAATTGCCAGGTCTAGTCGAGGCGACTCAAATGCGGATTCTGGAACTGGGGGGAGACTTGACCGAACTCGCCGAGCAATTGCCGCAATTTGCTGAAAGCCTAAGTTGGTCGGATCGGTCAAGTTATTATCTTGATACTTTGGCTTGGGTTCAGTTTCGACTCAATCGGCTCGTTGACGCTTACGACAATCTAGATTTGGCGATCATCGCTCAAGAGATTTCACACAAGGGAAAGACGCAAAGCGCGATGTTGCAAGGCCGGTCTCGCATGGCGATTGAGAAGTACTTTTACAACAACAATCTTTTGACCGCCACTCTTTACAACCACCGTTATGAATTACATCGCTCCGCGAGCGATGTCGCGGCAGCTACCAGGGATCGGCAACGGATCGAGGAACTGGGATTTCAGGTCAACGATCCCAGGTTTAATTGAAGGCATAAATGGGTGGAAGATTCGTGCTATGCACCGCGAATCGAACCGCCTCTGAGCAGGGAGATGCCAACGATCAATAGGACAACAGAGACTGCTCCCCACATTTCGATCGAACAGTGGTCGATAGCATAGCCAATTTTGTCAATCAATTGGTAATAAAGGCGTGGTATTGAATTCATTTCTTGGGCTCCTTCAACTCTCCAAACTTACGTCGATCTGGTGATGAATGTGTGCTCGCAACGGGGATCTTCGGAATTTTTTTGGGCAGTGCGCTTCCGCGCGTATCAGTTGTAAGGATTTTCGGCGAACTGCGATGGGATTTGATAACTCAGCTTCATCACGAGCAGAGTTGGGGATTCCAGTGGTGGGTGATTCAGCGGTCCAGTTTCGCTCAAAGATGGCCCCGGCGATCGTCGAAAAGCTGCCTAAAGGCATTGTTATTAGCGTTTCTCGGCCCTTGTCAAAGTACACCGAATCGAGTAAATTCCACGGCTCAAGAAACGCTGGGGCGGTAGCTCAATTGGTTAGAGCACCGGCCTGTCACGCCGGAGGTTGCGGGTTCGAGCCCCGTCCGCCTCGCTCCCAGAAACCCTGCTAAACATCATGTTTCGCGGGGTTTTTTTATGCTCTGAGCAAAACGACGATTGTTGTTCTGGGTTGTTTGGGTTGTCAGAAATTGACACGTTTTGTCCCTGTTTGAACCTATTTGGTGCAACAGTTGGTGCAACCAAACTTCGGTGGTTATCGGTGCCCATCGCCAGTTGTCGTTCGGGACTCTGAACAACCGGCGACACGGACAGTGGCAACGAAGGCAGCGACTGGATGGCCCCGGCAACGTCCAGTAGTTTCGGGTCAGTGTACACGTTCATCGTCAAATCAATCTTGGAATGCCGCATCGCTTGTTGCGCCGTTCGCGGTGCAACTCCGCCCTTGCTCAGCAACGTCCCGAAAGTATGCCTCAAAGCGTGAACATCCACTGTTCGGCCGCGGTCATCAGTCTTGGCGATTCCGGCAGCAGCCAAATCCCGGTCCAAAACTTTCACCAATTGCGTTGGAACGTCGAACACTCGTTCGCTCGGACGTGATTCCACTCTTTGAAGTCCCAGGGACACAACGCCAGCCACTGCCTCCCGTTTCGATTCCAACCACTGCCTTAAGTCGTTCGCCAAATCCTCACGTAACGGGATTTCGACGGCTTCGCGGTTCTTGGTGTCTTGCGGTCGCATTCGTATGAACGGTAACGTTTCGCTCAAGTGCAAGTGATCAACCGTCAGAGACTCGATTTCGCCGCGGCGCAAGCCCGTCAGTACGGCAACCTTGTAAATCAATTCCCGTTCCTGCCCGCGCCGCTCCAGTTCACCGAGAAACGCCGAATTGTCAGCAAATTTGCTTTTCGCGCGCTCGACTGCTTCGGGAATCGAATCAAATACCAGCGGTTGCAGTTTCCAAGTCTTGCGGCTTTTGGGGTCGTCTGGAAGGTCGTCGCCATTCTTCGATTCAGTTTTTCGACCGTATTCGGCCAATGGTCGCCAGCGAGCCACAAACAACAGTCGATGCAATTCGGTTTCAGTTAAAGCACGGCGTTTTCTTTGGCCGGTCGTTTCGTCGGTTCGTTTGATTCTCGCTAACGGGTTCGCCAACAATCGCCCGCAGCCAACGGCCCATTTGCAAAACTGACTCGCAGCTTGCAGGTACATATTGCGAGTGCGGGGTGCCATTTTTGTTTTTTGTTTGGCTACTAACCAGCGTTCAACTGCTTCGGTATTA